>ERZ780076.47-NODE-47-length-67045-cov-7.195850_pt1 | contig 67045 bp, 60 predicted proteins | sample MGYA00511022_ERZ780076 | MGnify/ENA primary metagenome ERZ780076 (study PRJEB29588, sample SAMEA2148733) | human gut metagenome | biome: human gut; feature: human-associated habitat; material: faeces | place: Denmark | collected 2008/2010 ... | reverse complement strand
AGCGTGTAGTTATAGTGGGCTATAACCGGAAGCCTTTCGGTTTCTTGGATAGCGTGTCATTCCTCTTTCTTACGGATTGCATTTGCTCTTTTCCATCAGCCATGCGCTTCTGCAAATATTCGTTCAGGTCTTTGCATCCGCAGTAGATTTGTGAAGCGTCCCGTATATGCCGGGTGCTGTCGTATTCCTTGCGGATTTGCTGCAGGGCTTCCATTCCTGCACGGTCATTGTCAAAAAAGCAGTGGATGCGCTCATAGCTTCCCAACGGGTAGAGTGCCTTGGAAACATTGGCTACGGAGTTCAGTACCATGTAATCCTGCCTGTCGAAATCGGGGCATTGCGGACAACTTTCAAGCCGCAGGGTCAGAAATGAGAGGTAGTCCATAAATCCCTCGAAAATGTAACATGCATTCTTCGGTTCTCCTTGCTGCCGTATGTGGGTAATGTCTTTCGGCGCGATACAGCCCTTGAAATATCGGTTGCGTATCTCATAGCCGCCCGATATGTTCGGAAATGCAATGGCGAAGTACCGTTTGCTGTTGTGCGTAAACCGCGCTTCCCTGCATTCTCTTTTCGCCAGTGCCGGATTGATTCCCCTTTCCTGCAAATATGCGAGCAAGGCAGGGGAAGAAAGCGGCACGATTTCCAGCTGCTGGAAACTCGGCTCCGTAAAGGACTGCTTGCGAAAAGAGAAAGAAACGGGGCACACGTGCGGTGCCTGTTCCTCTATGCGTTTCAAAAGGTACGGCACACTGTCCGTTGCATAGAGGTGCGAAGCCAGTGCGATGATGTTGCCGCCCTTGCCGAGCGCAAAATCATACCATTGGTTCCGCTCGGTATTCACCTTGAACGATGCTTCGGTTTCTTCCCTGAACGGCGATTTGTACCAGAGATTGATGCCCTGCTGCTTCACCGGGCTATATCCCAAGCTGTGAAGATATTCCTCCAGCCTGATTTGTTTTGCTGTCTGTATGTCCATAAATGATTGTCTTTATCGATTATCGTTTGTTTTTCTTTTCGCCAGTACCTTTTCATATAGGTTACTGGCTGTATAACCACTTCACTTTATTGTCGTATATATAGATACGGCTTAAAGTGAAGCGGTTTGATGCTCCCCTGCAACCACTTCGCTTTATCCTAATATATAGACCCTGAGAATAAAGTGAAGTGATTGCGAGGATTGGGCTAATAGTGGAAATCCGGTTCGTACCTGTACTTCCTGCCGTTTTCCTGCACTATCATCCGCTTGCTCTTCAACACAGTGATGAGTTTGACCAGCTTGTTGTCGCTCAACGGAACGCCCACCAAGGCATACGATTCTTTCAGTGCCTTGCCCAGTTCCTTATACCCGTACTCGTCCTGCAACGAGAATGCGGCTTCCAGTGCTATCCGGTGCTGTCGCTCGGAAATGTCCTTGTAGGCATTAAACCTTTCGCCTTGGGGTCTGCCGGGTGTTTTGGCTTCTGTCTGGTAGTCCTCCATCAGTTCGGGCAATGCCCTTTCGTTGATGCGGAAGGCAAACGGCTCGAAGTCCATCGCACGGATGTGCATGGCGGAAACCTTGCTGATGTCCCCGTTGCTCTTGTCCTTCTCCACAAGGAGGACGGTTTCAGCCTTGTTGTTCAGTTCCGTACCGATATGTCCCCTTGCGTTCTCATCCCCCTTGTTCTGATGGAGTATCGTGTGGATATGTATCTGCCTTTCATCCGTCCACTGCATCAGTTTCGATATGATGCGTGTCGATTCGCTGGGGCTGTTGATGTCATATACCATGTCACGGATGCCGTCTATTATCACCAGACCAAGGTTTGGCGTATGGTAGATTGCCTGTTCGACAATCCTGATACGCTGCTCCGGCGTGTACTTCCGCAGGGCAAGGAATTCAAAGTTCTCGTTGTTCCTGTCATCGGGCAGCCCGGCCATACGCATGATGCGTCCCATCACATTCAGGCAGTGATAGGGACTTTGCTCCGTATCCACGTAAAGCACTTTCCGTTTGGTTTCGGGCAGTTCAGCCGCATACCGGAGTACCGTGCCGTTCTTCAATGCCGCAGCCACGATAGCAGACACATTGAATGTCTTCTTGCTTTTGGCTTTTCCGATGGATGCGCTGAAATTTCCCAACGTACCGATTACGGAACCTTTCACACTGAGGATTTCGGGGGCTTTCTCGTACTTTTCCGACAGGCTCAGCCGTGAGGCTTGCCAGAGGATTACCGCCTGTTCGTCCGATATTTCCCGGATGTCTTTCGTATAGTCCATAGCGATTCCTCCCGTTACTTGCGTCCGCCTGTTTTCTTCCCTGCCAGTTCAAGGGCAAGTTCCGCGTCCACGATAATCTTGCGCCCTATCTGGGTGATGGCCTTGTCTATCTTCCCGCTTTTCTTTATGCGGTTGGCTGTGGGCAGGCTGCACCCGAACAGCTTGGCTATGCCGAGTATGCCGTACACATATTTCCTGCTTGTGTCCGTTACGGGCTGCGGCTTCGCTTCCGGCTGACCGGATGCGTGCCTGCTTAACATTATGAACTCTTCGCCTGTCATCTGCCAGACGGGTTTGGATAATAACTCTTGTAGATTTTGCATGATTCTACTCTTTTTGGGTTCAACAATCAGCCCTGCGCACTGGCTGTTATTTCTGTTCTCGAACGATGCAAAATTAGGTAGGGTTATGAGTGGTAAGGATGGGGACGGTATAATCCGAATATCTTCTATCTTATTGAATATCAGAAAATAAAAATACCACTCAAAAATTAATTTGAGTGGTAAAAGTGGAACTTTCGTAAACTATCGGGATATATCACGGATTATCTGAAGATATGTTCCATTTCCTTGGCGAATTTCTGGTTGCTGTCACTGGGAAAATCAGAAACTGGCTCCTTGTACTTTGACTTGTAGTAGCTGTCATCAATATCCAGCAGTTTCAGTATTCCGTCTTTCCATTTATCCCTGTCCTGTTTGGAGAGTTTCTCGCCCATCAGGAATATCAGATAGCATACACGGATTTTCTCTCTCGGTTTAATTTTCAGCTTGCAGTTACAGGGTTGCAGGTTCATATTGACATAGAAATCCGGTGCGGAAATTTCCTCGAACTGTTCTCCAACACATACCTCATGAATGAGTGAAAGCAATTTCATGCTGAAATATTCTTGTTGTTCGTCCGTCGTTTCCTGCTGGCTGACGGGTTTGCCCGGCTCGTCCTGTCGTTTCCCGTCAGGAATGTATTTCTTCAATATGTCCAGAAAAATGCGGCTTTGACGGTGTATGTCCGCACAACGGTTATTCATATATTGGAACGCCTCTTTCCTTGCTGCCTTTTGCTGGTCATAGAGTTCGTTCAGTATGGCTCTTTCCTTGTCATATTCAGCCTTGCAGCGTTCATATTCTTTCTCCGCCTGTTTTTCCTCTTCGGCGGTATGTTCCCTATAGCCAATGGAATCATACCTGTTGTTGGCTTCATTCAGCGGCTTGCTCAGACTTCTTGTAACATCCAGCTGGGCTTCAATTTCAAGGGAATACCTTTCCATGTGCTGATAACAAACATGTTCTATCGCACTGTCACTTATGGGGTGCGTTTCATAAGCCTGTATGCTCTTTTCTATTTCGGTTTTCAGGCTGTTGAGTATCAGGGTGTATTGTTCTTTTTGCTTGTCAAGCACCAGTTCAAGGATGGCGGCTTCAAAAGACTTTGTGTCACTATACTGCTGATAGAAATCCGCAATGAATTTCTGCCTGTCAAAAGAGAAAACATGATTGTCTATATAGTCCCTGTATATTCTGTTGAGTTCTCCGTACCGGGGGATTATCGTCTGTATCTTGTCTGCCATAGGTGTCTTACTTTTGTTTGTTCTTTTCATTGTCAAGAAGCATCGTCAGTTCTTCTTCCACCTGTTCTATGCTCGGTAAGGCTGATTTCAGGTTCTCTGGCACAGACTTGCTGAGTTGATAGTCGCTGATGCCGATAGGTTGGTCATAGCCTGTCAGCGCATACTGCGCTACAATCTCATCCTTGCCTTTGCATAGCAGCAACCCGATGGTCTTGTTGTCGTTCTCTCCCCTCAGTTTGTCGTCCACCACATTGATGTAGAAGTTTAACTGTCCGGCGTATTCCGGTTTGAACGGGGTGGCTTTCAGTTCCACAACCACGTATGCATGGAGCTTTATGTTGTACAGAATCAGGTCGGCATAGAAATCGCTGTCACCAATCTGGAAATGCTTCTGTCTTGCGACAAAGGCGAATCCGTTGCCCATTTCCAACAGGTAACGGGTAACGTGCTTTACCAGTTGTTCTTCAATGTCCCTTTCGTCCGCACGTTCTTTGGCTCCTGCCAAGTCAAAGATATATGGGTCTTTCAACAGGTAGTTGGCAAGGTCGCTTTGGGGTGCGGGAAGCGTGGCGGTAAAATTGTTGACCTTGCGGCTGTTGATTTGCCTTTCGTACAATTTGCTTTCAATCTGCATTTTAAGGACATTGCTGCTCCAGCCCATTTCCACGGATTGCTTCATATACCAGTATTCCACACCCAACGGAAGTGAACTGTTGAGCATAACCACATGGCTTGCCCAATTGATTCGTGCCACAGGTGATGCCAGGAACAGTTTTTCCATGTTCTCAATCGGCATCCGGTAAACAACGGCTACTGTCTGGGCTACATTCTGAATTTGTGCAAGAGGTTCTTGCACAATTGCAACTTCCTTGTTGTCTGAGGATTGTATTTGCGCAAGAGGTTCTTGCGTAAATGGCACATTGTTCAGGCTTTGGATTTCGTCCGTGATTTTCCGCACACTTGGGGCAATCAATTTCGCATCGGTTTCGATGAAACTCCGCAATACGGTCAATGGATATGAGCGTGCGAACTGGCACATATAAGCCAAGTTCCTGACCGAATACCCTTTCTTTTCGGGATAATTGAACCGTATCGCCTGCGCCAGTTTCTTGATGACCTTGCCGCCCCAGCCTTGCAGGTTCTGATGGTACAATATGTAGTTGCCCATCTTCCAGTAATGGAACAGCATCTGTGCATTGGCGGCACTGATGAGCCGGACTTGCGCCTGCTCTATCTCTGAACCGATGGCATTGACGAAAGCCTCGAAACTTCTTTTCTCTATATTGGTATCGTTGTTACTCATTGTTGTATGCTTTGAAAGTCACAAAGGTAAGCCCAATTACAGGCTTTCCATGAGACTTGATGATTGTTTTTTTTATAGTTGGTTGAATTTGTTCATCGCATTGGCTTTCACATCGTCAGCGATGTCAATATAAGGTTTCATTGCCTTGTAGTCGCTGTGTCCCGTCCATTTCATGACCACCTGTGCCGGGATTCCGAGAGCCAGCGCATTGCAGATGAATGTCCTTCTTCCTGCATGGGTACTGAGCAAAGCGTATTTGGGTGTGACTTCATCAATACGTTCATTTCCCTTGTAGTAGGTTTCCCGTACAGGCTCGTTGATTTCTGCCAGTTCGCCCAGCTCTTTCAGGTAATCGTTCATCTTCTGGTTGCTGATGACGGGCAGAGCCATGTAATTCTCGAAATGGATGTCCTTGTATTTGTCCAGTATGGCTTTGCTGTATTTGTTCAGTTCAATCGTCAGGCTGTCGGCAGTCTTGACTGTGGTTATTTCGATGTGGTCGGACTTCACATCGCTTCTTTTCAGATTGCGAACATCCGAATACCGCAAACTCGTAAAGCAGCAGAACAGGAAAACATCACGCACACGTTCCAGGTATTGCTTATCCTTGGGTATCTGGTAGTCTTTCAGCTTGTTCAGTTCATCCCAAGTCAGGAAGATTACTTTTTTCGAGGTGGTTTTCAGTTTCGGTTTGAACGTATCGTATGCAATGTTCTGATGATGTCCTTTCTTGAAGCTCCAGCGCAGGAACCATTTGAGGAATCCCATTTGCTTGCCGATGGTGCTGTTTCTCATATCCTTGGTGTCACGCAGGAAGTTGACGTATTCGTTCAATCCAAACTCGTTGAAATAGTTGAACGTTGCATCCTCCTTGAACTCTTTGAGGTGGTTCCTCACTGCTGCAAATTTTTCATAGGTGGATGCCGTCCAGTTATTCTGGTTACCGCACTCTTTTACAAACTCATCGAACACCTCCCAAAAGCTGACAGGGGCTTCTTCCGGCTGTTCTTCGCTGGTGTCTTTCATTCTCATGTTGAAAGCTTCCTTCAACTGTTGGGTCGTTGGCATGACCTCCTGCACCTCAAATTCCTTGAAAATATTCTGGATTTCGGCATAGTATTTCAGCAAGTCCGTATTGATTTCGGCTGCACTTTGCTTTAGCTTGTTGGTACATCCGTTCTTTACCCGCTGCTTATCTGCATCCCATTTGGCTACGTCAATCCGGTAGCCCGTTGTAAACTCGATGCGTTGGCTGGCAAAGATGACACGCATACGGATGGGTACGTTCTCTACGATTGGCACACCGTTCTTTTTCCGGCTCTCCAATGCAAAAATGATGTTGCGCTTGATATTCATAATTGGGTGCGTTTGAAATTCTACACCCAAATATACACCCAATTATTGAGATAGCAAAAGACATTTAGAAACATTTACTTTTACTCTATATTGTAATTTACACTTGATTATCAGTCGTTTGCAGTTTTATGATATTCTGTGAAAGTATAAGTTCGAGAGCCTGTCTCTCCGCCAATCCAAAGAGCATTACACTGCGTAAAAACTCCAAGGAAAGCATTAAAGGCGTTACTATCAATATGATATGTAACGCCTTTTTTATTTTGTACAGACAGGCAGGGGACACCCGTATAAGACACCGCCACGCACTTGAAAACCAAAGCGCATAAGCTGTCCATATCCATAAAAAATCAAAAAAAGGCGCACATGCAACCGTAATGTTGCGGAAAATAAGTAATTTTGCAGGCTGTCGGCGCAGTTTTACCTTACCGTATACTCATCCGGCGGACAAAAAGAGGAATGCAAAGGAAATGGCAACACGCGAAGAATACGAACAGCTGAAAGCATACGCACGTACCGACGGCGCAATAGTAGGCGGATTGTGGATATTAAGCTTCGCCTTTTTCATCGGCGAGTTTTACAACCCACTGCTTGGCTTCCTATCGCTCATAGTCGGCGCATACTCGTTGGTATTCGCCTCGCTGCGCCTGCGTCGCTACCGCGACACGGCCCTGAATGGCGTCATCTCGTTCCGCCGCGCCTTGTTTTACAGCATGATGATTTACTTCTACGCGGCCCTGCTGATGGCCGCCGCGCAGTTTGTCTACTTCCAGTTCATCGACCAGGGATTCATGCTTTCAAAGTATGCGGAAATAACCAACACGCCGGAGTTCAAGACAATGCTGTCGGCATACGGCATGAAACCCGACGACATGAAGCTTGCCATGGACAATCTCGCCTCCCTACGCCCGATAGACATCGCCCTGCAGTTCTTGACAACGAACATCATACTTGGCTTCATGATAAGCCTGCCGATAGCCGCCATGATGAAGTCAAGATACAGAAAAAGGTTCTGACAGCCGGCGGTTGTCTTCGCTAACGCCAATTTGGAATCCGTAAAACAAAAAACAACAATAACGAAAATGGACATTTCGGTCGTTATACCTCTTTACAATGAAGAAGAGTCTCTGCCGGAGCTGTACGCCTGGATAGAACGTGTGATGAAGGCAAACGGATTCACTTATGAAGTGATATTCGTAAACGACGGCTCTACCGACGGCTCATGGAAAGTGATAAAAGAGCTGAGCAAGAACCATGAATGCGTGAAAGGCATCAAGTTCCGACGGAATTACGGTAAAAGCCCCGCTCTGTATTGCGGTTTCAAAGAGGCGCAAGGCGACGTGGTTATAACGATGGACGCTGACCTGCAAGACTCTCCCGACGAGATACCCGGACTATACCGGATGATTAAGGAGGAAGGGTACGACCTCGTGTCCGGCTACAAGCAGAAACGCTACGACCCTCTGTCGAAGACCATTCCCACAAAACTGTTCAACGCCACAGCACGCAAGATAAGCGGTATCAAGAACCTTCACGACTTCAACTGCGGACTGAAAGCCTACCGCCGCGACGTGGTGAAAAACATCGAAGTGTACGGAGAGATGCACCGCTACATCCCGTATCTGGCAAAAAACGCAGGCTTCAGCAAAATAGGAGAAAAGGTTGTACACCACCAGGCACGAAAGTACGGAAAGTCGAAGTTCGGCCTCAACCGTTTCTTCAACGGCTACTTGGACTTGATTACACTGTGGTTCCTAAGCAGTTTCGGACGCAAACCGATGCATGTGTTCGGCTTTCTCGGCACTATAATGTTCTTCATCGGCTTCGTCTCCGCCGCAATAATAGGTATAGACAAGCTATACTCGCTTGCGCACGGCATACCGCAAAGACTGGTTACAGACTCACCCTATTTCTACATAGCACTCACCATGATGATTATAGGAACGCAACTATTCCTGACAGGATTCATCGGCGACCTGATCAGCCGCGACTCCACCAGCCGCAACGACTATCAGATAGAAGAAGAAATAAGGTGCGGAGACAAATAAAGAAGGACAGGGAAACATGTTATCGTAGAAAAACAAAGGACTGAAACAGATGGCAGGAAAGTCATTCACACACAAAAACGCCATGAGGGCATTGCCTTTATGCCTCACGGCTTTAATGTTTCTGGCAGCCTCGTGCTCTTCAATAGACTGCCCTTTGAACAGCCTTGTGTACACACAATACCAGTTGATGACCCCTGAAGGCAGGGTTGACACACTGGCAGACACGCTGACAATATACACCAGACGTGTGACTGACGGAGGCGATTCCGTACTGATTAACAGGAATGTAAGGACTACGGAGTTCTCACTTCCCATAAGCTACACGCAAGCCCAGGACGTTTTCTACTTCGAGACTATCGACACGGTGACAAAAGCAACGACTACAGACGTTGTCACTATTACGAAAGAAGACCATCCCCACTTTGAGTCGGTTGACTGCGCCCCACTGTATTTCCACACCATAACAGGGGTAAACACGACAAACAACGCCATCGACTCGATTGTAATAATAAACCCCGATGTCAGCTATGACACATCAAAAAAGCATTTATACATATATTTCAAGCATCGCGATTAGCCTGTGCATGCTGCTTGCCTCCATACCGGCAAACGCCAAAGGCAAGGACGGCAGCGCAAAAAACGACAGCGTGCCACTGTTCAACGGGTTTGCCGTGTCCGTCGACTTGGTAGGCCCGGTGCAGATGCTCATAGGTGACTACGGGCAATACGAGGCCGCACTGCGCATAAACCTGAAAGACAGGTACTTCCCGATAGTGGAAGCCGGAATAGGCAAAGCCGACCATACCAACGACGCTACGGACATTTCATACAAGACAAGCGCGCCATACTGGAAAATCGGCGTGGACTTCAACCTGCTTAAAAACAAGCACGACATATACCGGCTGTTCGCCGGATTGAGATACGCATTTACGTCATTCAAATACGACATTTCACATCCTGGTATGACAGACCCGGTCTGGGGTGGCACGAGCCAGTTCGAGGCAAAAGGCGTAAAATGCTCTTACCAATGGTTTGAAGCCGTAATCGGCGTTGATGCAAAGATGTGGGGGCCAGTACATCTGGGATGGAGCCTTAGATACCGAAGCCGGTTGTCACACAATGACGGAGAGCTTGGCAACACTTGGTATGTGCCTGGTTACGGCATCTCCGGAGGAAGCAACATCGGCGGAACATTCAACATCACGGTGGATATATAATGGGGTGATACGGTTATGAGGTTGTAAGGTTATGAGGCATGAAGCTAATAAACAAGTCAAAGAAAATATGAAAAACAAAAAAAAGCTATTTCTGCAATCCGCATGCCTGCTGTTCCTTATAGTCGGCACGATAATAATTGTGCGCCAGCAACGCTCCATGCCGTACCAAAAAGACACTGGCTTCGTTTTCGGAACGGTGTACAACATAACCTACCAAAGCAACAAGAACCTGAAAAAAGACATTGAAGCGGAGCTTGAAAAAGTTGATTTCTCTCTGTCTACATTCAACAAACAATCTACTATCTCCAAAATAAACCGTAACGAAAACGCCGAGGCCGACAATATGTTTACATACATATTCAACCTTGCACAAGACATATCGGCTGAAACAGACGGGGCTTTCGACATAACAGTAGCCCCACTTGTGAACCTATGGGGTTTCGGATTCAAAAACGACAGGCAGCCCACCACACATGCAATTGACAGCCTGAAACAGCTTGTAGGATACAAGAAAGTCAAAATCAGCAACGGCAAAGTAAAAAAAGACGACCCACGCATAATGCTTGACTGCAGCGCGATTGCAAAGGGATACGCATGCGATGTTGTTGCTTCATTCCTTAGAAAAGCCGGAATTGAAAACTTTATGGTGGAAATAGGAGGAGAAATAGTAACACGAGGCGTCAACGCCCAGCGTCTGCCATGGAAAATAGGAGTGACAAAACCTATAGACGACACGCTAAGCACTAATCAGGAACTGCAGACAATACTCAACGTTACAAACAAGGCGATGGCGACCAGCGGCAACTACAGGAACTTCTATTACAAGGACGGGAAGAAATACGCACACACCATTGACCCTAAAACGGGCCGCCCGGTGCAACATAACATACTTTCGGCAACCGTGCTGACCGACAACTGCGCCACAGCCGACGCATACGCAACGGCGTTCATGGTTGCAGGACTCGAAAAAGCAAAGGACATACTCGACAGGCATCCCGAGCTTATGGCATACTTAATCTACTCTGACGAGAAAGGTAGAAACGCCGTGTGGTACTCGCCGTCATTAAAGGACAAGATTGCAGAATAAGTCCTTATGAACAGCATGACAATAAGGTTTTGACATGAGCCAGGCAAGGTTACACGAAAGGCTGCTTGAACTTCCACTGTTCCAAGGCATAAGCAGAAACGACCTTGAACAGATTGTGTCGTCGACAAAATTCAGGCATTTAAGCTACGGTAAGGGGAAAACCGTAGTAAGTGAGGGCGACGTATGCGACAAAACATACTTCCTGTTGAAAGGCACTATCAGCGCGACAGGATATGCCGACGACAACGGATATTCAATAACGGAAATAATGCAGGCACCCGAAATACTGCAACCTGAACGCATTTTCGGACTGACACAACGATACACACGCACATTCAAGAGCGTGACCGACTGCACGTTCATCTGCCTCGGGAAAAAAGAGACTCTGGAACTGGCGTGCAACTACGAGATATTCAGGCTCAACCTGCTTAACATTGTCTGCACCAAGTCGCAACGCTTCGCACGTTTTCCATGGAAGACGCAGCCCAAGGACATACGCAGCAAGATAAAAAGATTCGTGGAAACAAGATGTCTGCGCCCGGCAGGAGAGAAAATACTGCGCATAAAGATGGAGCGCCTCGGCATGGAAATAAACGAAAGCAGGCTCAACACATCAAGAGAACTCAACTCTATGGCTGCAGAAGGTGTCATCTCGCTGAAACGCGGCGAAATACACATATACGCCCTTGAAAAAACCATACACTCATAAACGAGGTAAATATTAGTTAAATTACCGGGCATCCAACATATACACCAAATAAAATACGTATCTTTGCATAAATAAGTAGTGCGCACCTGCAAGGTTGCGCCTTATTGCATTATCACTAACAGGGAGAAACGTCAGTATGAATGAAAGTATTGAAGGAAAACAACGCAAAAATCCTTTTTTTGAACCATACAACACTCCGCACGACACCGTTCCCTTCAAGAACATCAGGCTTGAAGACTTTGAGGAAGCCTTTATAGAGGGAATTCGCCGTGACGACGAGCAGATAGAAAAAACCATCAACAACCCCGAAAAACCGACTTTCGACAATACCATAATCAACGTTGACGACGATAAGGACGGATACTACGACCTCCTATCGCGCGTATCTACGGTGTTCTTCAATCTCCTTAGCGCGGAGACCAACGACGAGCTTGACGCCTTGGCGCAAAAGATACAGCCTATGCTGACAAAGCACGCCAACGATGTCAGGCTGAACAAACGCCTGTTCGAGCGCATCAAGGCCGTACACCTGCACCACAGGAAGCTTACTCCCGAGGAAAAGATGCTGCTTGACAACTGCTATGACGGCTTTGTACGCAGCGGCGCATTGCTTGACGACGAGGGAAAGGAACGCTTGCGCGAACTGACCGAGGAAGCAAGCATGCTTTCCCTCCAATTCTCACAAAATCTCTTGAAAGAGAACAAGGCGTACACCCTGCACATCACTGACGAGACCCAGCTGGCAGGACTTCCCGACACGGCACGTGAAGCGGCGGCATCCGCAGCACGCGAAAGGGGGCTTGAAGGTTTTGTATTCACTCTCGACTACCCCAGCTACAGCCCCTTCATGACATACTCCGACATAAGGGAGTTGCGCAAGGAAATGTACATGGCACGCAACACCGCCTGTACCCACGGCAACAGCGAGGACAACACCGGCATCTGCAAACGCCTTATAAACTTAAGGCGTGAAATAGCGCAGCTATTAGGCTACAAGACATACGCAGAATATGTGCTGAAACACCGCATGGCCGGCAACGCACGCAACGTGTACAAGCTGTTGGACGATCTTGTTGACGCATACAAGCCTACAGCCGTCAAAGAAGTTGCTGACATTGAGAAACTTGCGAAAAAGGCGGAAGGCAAGGACTTCATCATGGAGCCTTGGGACTTCAGTTACTATTCCCATAAGCTGCAACTAAAGAAGTTCAACATAGACTCTGAAATGTTGCGGCCGTACTTTGAACTTTCAAATGTCATCAAAGGGGTATTCGGACTTGCCAACAGGCTCTATGGAATAACATTCAAGGAGAACAAAGAGATACAAGTTTACCACCCCGACGTGAAGGCTTACGAGGTGTACGACAAGGACGGCTCGTTCCTCGCCGTGTTCTACGCCGACTTCTTCCCACGCAAAGGGAAGCAGGGTGGTGCCTGGATGACGCAATTCCAAGGGCAGTGGATTGACCGCAAAGGTAATAACGTGCGTCCGCATGTTAGTGTTGTGATGAACTTCACAAAGCCGACCGAAGAAAAGCCGGCATTGCTTACGCTCGGCGAAGTGGAAACATTCCTCCACGAATTCGGGCACTCTCTGCACGGGATGTTCGCCAACACAAGGTTCGAAAGCCTGTCGGGCACAAACGTTTGGTGGGATTTTGTGGAACTGCCGTCGCAATTCATGGAGAACTTTGCAGTGGAAAAAGATTTCCTGCGCACATTCGCCTTCCACTACCAGACCGGCGAACCGTTGCCTGACGAACTTATAGGCCGTATTGTCAGAAGCCGCAACTTCATGGCGGCATACTCGTGTCTGCGCCAGGTAAGTTTCGGACTGCTCGACATGGCATACTACACAAAGAAAGAACCGTTTACCGACGACATCATGCCGTTTGAAAAGAAAGCATGGAAGAAGGCTATTGTCACCAAACAGTTGCCCGACACTTGCATGACGGTACAGTTCAGCCACATCATGTCGGGAGGTTATGCCGCCGGCTATTACAGTTACAAATGGGCGGAAGTGCTCGATGCTGACGCCTTCAGCGTATTCAAGAAGCACGGAATATTCAACCCCGAAACGGCGCAAAGCTTCCGCGACAACATCCTTTCAAAGGGCGGAACAGAGCACCCCATGACACTTTACAAACGCTTCCGTGGCAGCGAACCTACGATAGACGCGCTGCTGAAAAGAAACGGAATAAAGAAAGGTGAGAAGGTGAGAAAGTGAGAAAGGCTGCAGTTAAGACAAGGATTTTTCCTTACTCTTTTATTCCTCCACTTCTTACTCCTATAAAAATAAAACCATGACTGAAACGGACAAAAAACAGTTGCTATTGGACTTGAGATACCTCCGTATGGCGCGCATCTGGTCGGAAAACAGCTATTGCGAACGCCGCAAGGTGGGCGCACTTGTCGTGAAGGACAAGATGATTATAAGCGACGGCTACAACGGTACGCCAAGCGGCTTCGAGAACGTATGCGAAGACGAGAACAACTTGACAAAGCCATACGTGCTGCACGCCGAGGCCAACGCCATAACCAAGCTGGCGCGCAGCTCAAACAACAGCGACGGCTCAACGCTCTACGTCACCGCCGCTCCGTGCATAGAATGTTCCAAGCTGATAATACAGGCCGGCATAAAGCGCGTGGTCTACGCCGAGAAATACCGGCTTGACGACGGCATCAACCTGCTGGAGAAAGCCGGCGTAAAAGTAATCTACATAAACCCCGACGAATATGAGACAGAATAAGTCAAACCGCCTCATGCCGCTCATCATGGCGCTGTGCGTGGTGACAGGCATCATCATAGGCACATTCTATGCCAACCACTTCTCCGGCAACAGGCTCAACATCATCAACTCCGGCAGCAACAGAATAAACAACCTGCTGCACATCATAGACGACCAGTATGTAGACAAGGTTGACATCGACTCGCTCGTAGACATGGCCATTCCACAGATACTTGCCGACCTCGACCCCCACTCCGTCTACATCAGCGCCAAGGACGTGCAGAAAGCCACCGACGACCTTAAAGGCTCGTTCTCCGGCGTAGGCATAGAGTTCGTCATACGCAACGACACCATCCACGTACAGGGCGTAATAAAGAACGGCCCGGCCGACCAGGCCGGCATACGCGCCGGAGACAAGATTGTGAGCGTTGACGGCAAACCCTTCGTTGGCAAGGTTGTGACCAACGACGAAGCCATGCGCCGCCTCAAAGGCCCCAAGGACACCAAGGTTAAAATCGGCGTGGTAAGATACGGAGAGAAGAAGACAAGGCTGTTCACCATCACACGTGGCGACATACCGCAGAAAAGCGTCAGCGCGGCTTACATGATTGACGATAACACCGGCTACATAAAAATCAAGAACTTCGGCGAAAACACCTATCCCGAACTTCTGATTGCACTCGCAAGCCTTTCGCAGGAAGGTTTCGGAAACCTGATCATCGACCTGCGCGACAACACAGGCGGCTACCTCAAGTCGGCCGTGCAGATGGCAAACGAGTTCCTGCCCAAGAACCGCCTCATCGTGTACACCGAAGGGCGCAAGTCGCCACGGCAGGACTACAAGAGCGACGGTCGCGGCAGCTACCAGCACATACCCCTCGTAGTGCTCATCAACGAAGGGTCGGCCTCCGCGTCAGAGATATTCGCCGGAGCCATGCAGGACAACGACCGCGCAACCATCATCGGCCGCCGCTCGTTCGGCAATGGCCTCGTGCAGCAGCAGCTCGAATTCACCGACGGCTCCATGATACGCCTCACCGTGGCGCGCTACTACACCCCCTCAGGCCGCTGCATACAGAAGCCATACACCGCAGGCGACAATCAGGACTACGAGGAAGACCTGCTCGCACGCTACCAGCACGGCGAGTTCTTCTCGCAGGACAGCATCAAGCACACCGGCCCGGCATACCATACAAGCAACGGGCGCACCGTATACGGCGGAGGCGGAATAACGCCCGACATCTTCGTGCCTGAAGACACCCTCGGCATGACCTCATACTACAAGGAAGCAGCCATGAGCGGTCTCATCATACAGTACGCCTTCGCCTATACCGACGAGAACCGCCCAAAGCTTAGCAGCTTCGAAACGATGGACAAGCTGGCAGCATACCTCGACAGGCAGCACACAGTCGACAAGTTCGCCACATACGCCGACAAGAACGGCCTGAAACGGCGCAACCTGCTCATAAAGAAGTCGTACAACCTGCTAAAGACATTCATCAACAGCCGCATCATATACAACATAATGGATGAGGAAGACTGGATTGAATACCTCAACCTTGACGACAACGTAATCAAGGCCGCCATCGGCGTGTTCAACCGAGGCGAGGCCTTTCCGCAAAAGCCCAAGGACGAAAATGACGGAAGCGGCGGCAAGACAGCCATGGCACGGGAAGCACCCATACCGCGCACAGCCGTCAACTACATCACACGCGCATGAACACAAGCAAAAGCGCACTGCGCAAACACATAAGGGAAACGAAGCGGCAGTTCACCAATGAAGAATTTGAGGAACTGTCGCTTCCCGTCATGTCACGGCTGCTGGCCCACCCTGCCGTCGCCAAAGCGAAAACAATACTCATGTATTACTCCCTGCCCGACGAAGTATGCACCCACGACACAGTAAACCGCCTCGTACAGGCAGGCAAGACGGTGCTGCTGCCACGCGTCACCGGTGGCACCGACATGGAGCTGCGCATCTACACAGCACCCGCCGGCCTTGCCGCCGGACATTACGGGATAATGGAGCCAACGGGCGAAGTCTACCCCGACTACGGCAGTATCGACGTAGCCGTAGTGCCCGGCATGGCCTTCGACGCGCAGGGGCACCGCCTCGGTCGCGGCAAGGGCTATTATGACCGCTTTCTGCCGAAAGCCGCCAAGGCATACAAAATCGGAGTATGCTTCGGCTTCCAAAAACAAGAAACCATACCGACCGACGACAACGACGTGGCAATGGACTGCGTAATCTGACACGCCGTCCGGACGCAAACCAACATTTACATCGGCAGCAGCTCGTCGCCCTCAAGCTCGCACGACGTGAAGCCCATCTCGGCGGCCTTGTCCTTGCCGAAGGCGAAGTACACGGCGGTGGCCTCGACGCACACCTCGCCGCGCGAGTTCTCAATCGTCACGCCTATTGTCACGAGGTTGCGCCGCTGCCCGGCGATACGTCCGCGCACGGTTATTTGCCCCTCGGTAGTCATCACGGCCTTCTTGTAGCGCAGGTCGAGACTGACGGTCATGCCGGTAGTCTGCAGCTTGCGGAACATTGTCCACGCGGCCGTCTCGTCGGCGATGGTGGCAAGAATGCCGCCGTGCATCGTGTCAAACCAGCCCTGGTAGTATGTCTTCGGGTTCCAGAAGCTTACAATGTCGTCACCGTCTTCATAAAACTCCATGCGTATGCCTATGGGGTTGGCAGGGCTGCACCCGAAGCAGCAGTAGCCCTCACGGTGTTCAAACGGGTTCTTTATTTTTCTCATAGCATTTTTATTTTTGGTAAAGCCCCTACCCAACCCTCCCAAAAGGAAGGAGCGTAGAATGACTTTTGCCGCTTTCATGGCTGTAAAGCCCCTTTCCTTCGGGAGGGGTTGGGATCGGTCTCTTTTTCTCAGAACGTGAGCCTCATCATTATCCTCACTCCGTTTTTCTTGGCCGTGGGCAGGTTGTTGTAGTTGAGGCGGTGGACAAACTGCACGTGGAATATCTTGAAGATGTTGTGTATGCCGGCTATCAGCTCTATGTAGGGGCGGTGGGGGTCCATGACGTACGAGCCTTCGGGGAACTGCATCAGCAGGGGGTCGCCGGCGTTGCGCGCCAGCGTGGGGTTGTTCTTGTCGGTAAGCGTGCCCCAGAGGCATTTCACTCCGAGAAACTCGCGCCACTTGAGGTGCTTCAGCAGGGGTATGCGGTTGAAGAGCTTTCCGTTAAGGTCCCACGACACGTCGAGCGAGGCGTAGCGGTCGTTGAGGAACTCCATGTTGTTTATGAGGTTGAACGTTTCGTCCTCCACGATGTACGACAGGTTGGCGGCCGGCATTATGAGCAGAGGGAAAGGCACTTTGTTCCACTGCACCCCGCCCTTCACCGACACGTCGAGCTTTCCCCAGCTGTTGAGCCAGAAGCGCTTGTAGACGCTGGCCTCGGTGAAGTTGTAGTTGTAGTCGCCGCCGAGCACGCCCTTCACGCCCACGGTGTGGGAGAGGGTGAACACTGGCGGGTCGTAGTTCACCTTCAGGCGTCGCTGCTTGGTGTTGACGTATGTCTCGCCTGGGGCGTAACGTATCTCGAAGCGCGCCTCCGTAGTGCGGAACTTGCCGGGGGCGGCGACAGGGTTGTCGGGGTCGTAGAGCAACATGGGGGTGAAGCTGAGCTTGCCGCAGGCTTCGTTCTCCTCGGTCTTGAGGCTGACCGACGTCTTCAGTCCCCAGTCCTGCTCGTACTCGAAGAGCAGCTCCTGGCGGTTGTAGAACATCATCTTGTCCACCTCGGTCCACTTCAGCGAGGTGAACACGTTGTCCTTGTCGGTGGGCATGAACTTGTCCGACGGCGAGCACACGTCATACGTAGACGTGAAGGTAAGCGTGCGCTTGGGGTATTCCCAGGGCATGTAGTCTTTCCTGTTGAACGAGTAGACGAGCTGCCCCTTGTAATAGTTCTTCCGGCTGCGCCAGCCCCGGGCGTAGTAGCCGGAGAGGAAGAGGTGGGGATTGAGGTTGGCTGTGGTCTGTGCGCTTAGCCTGGTACGCGCGCCGTCGATGAAGTTAGAGCTTATCATGGTGTTGATGGGGCCTATGTCCACCTTGCTGGGGTGCTTCCGGGTGCCAGTCTCCACGTAGTTCTCGATGAGGGCCTTGAGGCCGAACAGCAGGTACTTGAAGCCGCGCGTGTTGGTAAGGCTGTTGATGAACGTGCCCATTGAGCCTTCGCTTTTTGTCAGCTCCACGGCGCGGTTCTCGTTCCAGAAGCCGTCGCCGCGCATCTTCGAGCGTGGGTCGTACTTCACCTTGGCCTTGCCCTTGAACGCCTTGTCGGGTATGGGGTCGAAGGAGTAGCCGGTCATCCTTGTCGTCCTTATGACGATGGCCTTTGTAAGGAACTTGGCCACTGATAGCTCCACCGTCATGTCGTCGGTCGTGAGCACCCATTCGCCGCTTGGCAGCCTGGTGTACTCCTGCAGTATGTTCAGTTCGTCGGTGAAGTTAACGTCGCTCCTCTTCGGCAGCGACAGGCGGCACTTCTTGACGTGCAGCGTGGAGTCTGTCAATATCCAAATCTCGCCGCGGAAGCCGAAGTCCTGCTGGTTGTTGGGCGTGAACTCGAGGTGGTAGCACTCGTCGCGGTCGACCGTCACCGTGTCGACTATGTAAAAGCGGTAAAACGCCACGGCATCCTTGCCGATGGGGCTTGTGAAGGGATACTGCAGCAGGCGTATCTGGTCGTCGTACAGGTCGACGTCGGTGAACACGTCTTTTACCACCGTGTTGAGTATGTCGCCGGTCTGTATAAGGTCGTTCACGCCGGTTGCGTTCTGCCCGAGTATCACCGTCCGCTCCTTCTTCGGGTCTTTCCTGTAGAGGTTCTGCGTCACCGTCTCGTCGACCGATAGCGGCAGTATGAGCTTGTTGTTGTAGGGGCACAGCTCTATCTGGTTGAGCAGCCACTGGCGGTTCTTCGTCTTTTCGTGCTCAATCTCTTCAGGGCTTATGTCGTTGATGGCGAGCGTCAGCTTCTGGTATTTGTTGTATTGGTAGTAGTCGCGGTTGTCGAGGTCGGTGCGTTTCTTGGCCGCAATGACGCGCTTCATCAGCTCCACGGCCGGGTTGTTCTTCCTGCTGTACTTGCCGCGCCGGGCGTTTACGGTGACGCCTTTCAGCCGCTTAGTGTCCGGCTTGAGCGTTATGCGCATCTCGCCGGGGGTGTTCGCCCCTATGAGTATGCGCAGGGTCTTGTAGCCCACGGCGCTGACGGTAAGGTATTCGTCGTTGAGCCGCGGTATGGTGAAGCGGCCGGCGGCGGCGCGGGCTAGGGCTTTCCGCTCGCCGCTGTACTGCAACGCCGGATGAGGTATGGTATCGCCGCTCTCGCCGTCAACCACCACCCCGGTTATCATCTGTGCGCAAACAGCCTGCGCCAGCAATGAAAAGAGAAATATAAGCAGCTTTCTCATCATCGTGCAAGTTGTATATCATTTAGACCGTTACAGCCATCCAACGTTTAACACCTGGCCGAGTTCCGTTATCACGGCGTCGGGCAGGCTCTCGTCGTATTGCCGTTCGTCCCACCCCTCGCCTTTCAGCCACACGGCGCGGCAGCCTGCCTGACAGGCCGGGACAATGTCCTTGTCGTAGCTGTCGCCGACAACTACCGTCTCTTCAGGGAGCAATCCCAACGCCTCCACACCGAGGCGGAATATTGCCGGGTCGGGCTTCCTCACGCCGACGGCGGCCGACTCTATCACGCTGTCAAACAAACCGTCAAGCCCGAACTCGCCTAGCACCGTGCCGATGTTGCCGTAAAAGTTGCTCACAAGCACCATGGGGCAACGCGCCTTGACGGCCTCCAGCACCTTGCGGCTCTCGGCCGTCGTCTGCCTTACGCCCACGTATATGTCGTCAAGAATGTCCTTGCGGAACTTTGCGGCGTCTTTCTCAGAAATATACGCACGCTCTCCCGACGAGAGAAATCCAAGCTCCAAGGCCAGCTTCTTGTCAAGCGTAGTGCGGAACGTGTCGTCAGGACGTATAATGGGGCACGAACCGAGCTTGCGTTCGGCAAAGACGTAGGCGTCACGGAAGGCCGCTTCGTCCACCGGGACGCGGTGGCGCACAGAGCCGTTCCACAGCACCCTGCCCCAATGACGGCCTGCCGTGTCGAGCGTTCCGCCATAATCGAATATGTAGCCTCTTATCAGCACCTTATCTTTTTTATCATGTCCAAGCACAAGGCTTCATGCTCCCTGTGCATGTATACATATATTAATGTGAAGACGGTAACCTCAATCAGCATGTACACCCACGGACACCCGGCAAGGCATGTGGCGTAAATGCAGATGGCGCGGGCGTTGAACGTGAGGATGTTGGTATATTTCATCAGCGGCCTGCTGCCGTCAAGGAACTCGTTGCGGAGCGCCTGCGGCATGCCCGACACGCCGCCATATGCCTCACCGACTGCCGCCGACAGCCGTTGGAAGGCCGGCGTGCGCCGCTCCTGGCTGCGGCAATAGTTGGCGTAATTGAAGTAGAACATCCGGGCGATGAGCGGACTACCCTTGGGCAGGCTGTCGAAGATTGCGCGCTGGTTGGCGTAAGTGTCAAGCTCGCTCCCGGCCTTGCCGTTAAGGAACAGCAGGTGTATCTGCCTGTAATAGTCGGCCAGGGAGCTTTGCGGAGAGTGGCAGAGCACACCGGCGATGAACGCCAGCACCCATATCCACGGCCCCCACACGGTGTCGGTGCCCGGCATTGGCTGCCACGTCATGCGGCAACACAGGGCGAAATATATGCTGAAAAACCAAATGTCGCCTGCAAATCCGTCGATGACACGCCCCACAAGGGTCTTCTTTCCCGTCAACCGGGCAAGCTGGCCGTCGGCAGAGTCGCAGAAGTTGGCCACCATAAGCAGCAGCACGCCCAGCAGGTTGTGGCGAAGGTCGGTGTATGAGAACATCCACGCGGCCCACACTCCCAGCACCACCGACACAGCGGTGATGGCGTTGGGATGCACGCCGAGCTTCTTCCCGGCCAATGCTATCACCAGCCCCACAGGCCGGTTGAACCACATGTCGAGCCGTTCTTCCGTGTCCTTCGACTTTATTGATGCAGCCAATAAATCCTTAAAAGTTGGCATTTGCTATCTTCACCTTTTTACCGTTTTACCTTCTCGCTTTTTTACCTTTAAAAATCTCTTCCGCTTTCGAGCCTACCGCCGCCGCGGCTTGATCCCTGCAACGGGCAAAGCTGGGCCAATCGTTGAAGTCGATTATGGCATACGAGCCGTCTTCACGCACTATGCAGTCGCCCCCATAAACATCAACACCGGCCAAGCAGGCCAGCCTCTCGGCATCAGCTTTCAGACTGCCGGCGGAGAACCTGTAACGCTTCGGCACGCCGTTAAGCAGTTCGTCGCCGAACTTCGAGTAGTCCGCATCTGTGTGGAACGTCCTGAAAAAGCCTGTGCCCACGACGCCATAGAACTTCACTACGTCACCCGGCACATGGGCTGTGACAACCACATCGCCCACTCCACGGGCATGGAAGCGGCGCAAAGCCTCGTCACGCTCCGCCCCATTACGCGCAAAAACCACGTCGCCACGGCATTGGGCGGACTCGTCGCCGCGCTTCAGCCAATATCCGTCCGCACCCTCTTTAGGGGCGGCAGGCAGGCCGTTGTCCCTCATCAGGCGGTCGATGTTGCTCCTGCCGCATGCCGCAACTCCGTCAGGACGGTTCACCACGGTACAGCCCTCGGCCTCCTTCAGCCTCAATACGTCCAAGGCTTGCGGTGTGCGCGCCATTGTCAGTATGACGTCCGCCGTACAACCAGCGGCAAGTTGCTCCTCGTTTACGCCGTCAACGTCGCATCCCTGTACGGCCAGCAGACCGCCTACGGCATCGATTATGGCGCGGTCGCGGTCAACTGAATTTGGCGAAAACCGCTCCGCCCTGTACACTTTCAGCACCCGTGTCATACCCCGTCACGTAAAAACAGTTCGGCCTTGGCTATGTCGGCGGCATGGTCTATGTCGAACGCCCGGCCTATGTCGAACGCCTTTAGGCGCATACCCTCGGCGAGAAGTGCACGTTGGAAGTTGCGCATACGGCTCTCGCCGCGCCCGATGCAGCGGCGCAACACGTCGGCGCAGCGCGGCGTAAGTCCGTAAATTCCGGCCGAAACATACCGGCAGCCTTTGTCTTCGTCAAGGAACGCGGTGATGTTCATCCCATCGTCAACGGCCACATAAAGCGGCTTCTCGTCGTCAATGTATGATGTGACGGCCATCATCCCGTCGGCCTCGCCGCCGTCAAGGCAGGCCGTGAACGCCGATATGTAACGCTTGAAAGCATCTTCACCGAACACGGTGTCAACCGTTGTAAGGCAGAACGGCCCAGCGTCGAGCCTGCCTATTATGCAGTTAAGGCTGTGCATGGAGCTTGGAGTCTCAACGCCTATGGCCAGAACAGGCGCTCCGTTGTTGCCGTCGGCGCGTCCCTGCAAGTAACTCAGATGCTCGGCCACGCTGAACATACTGTCACGGTAGGCCACAACAATGGCCTCGGCTCCGTTGTCCTCAAACACGCGGACAAGCCTGTCGATAAGCCTTTCGCCGCCTATCCGCACCAATGGCTTGGGGACATTCACGCCTTCTTTCAGCAGCCGTGAGCCTTCTCCGCCTGCAATTATCGCATATCTCATGTGCCTTCAAGTCTCGTTTTATATCTGGCAAAATTAGGCATTATCACCGACAAAGGAAAACTTTTTATGGTATTTTTAGTTTTTTACCGGTCTTTAATGACAAAGCGGACATTATTATGGAAATAACGGAGAAGCTTGCCGCATTCCAACATGCGGCTTTTCACGTTCCGTTTTGCCGTCTTTTGCAATGCAAAAGGCGGTCTTTCATCGTGTAAAAGACCGTCTTTTGGTTCGTAAGCAAAACCCCGCCACAAATTAACGAAACGCCAGCTGCGCATCCACAAGGTTACCGATTAAAACAAAACATCCGCGAAAAGCTTACACTTTTCGCGGATGTCAATACCCGTCAATTCGTATCTCGTCACTTGTCGACTTGTCTCTCGTCACTCGTCGACTACCCCTATCTCGGAGTTTCGTAGAGGAATTTCCTTGCGGCGCGCAGCTGATGGCGCATTATGCTGAGGAACTCCTGGCTCTCCTGGAGAATGTTCAGGTAGAGCAACGACACCTTCAGGTTGGCGTTGTCGTCACGGTACATCCTGTCAATCACACGTTTGCGCATCACGGAAAGCTCGTCCTTGCATTCGTCTGCGATGGCAAGCGTCTCGTCATAGAGGCTGTACCTGTTGGTTGAAATCATCTCCTCGGTATGCGACATAAGCTCGTTGATTTTGCGGCGCGTGGACTCGAAGTCGTCGATATACTCCTGCGGCATCGGGTTGAAGTTGTTGTCAACATGCTCCTTAACCGGGTCGAGCATACGGCGCAGGCAGTACATGAACTGCTGGTTGCTGTTGGCGCCGAGGTGGAACCACGTGTTGCGCTCTATGGCTATCGGTGCGGGGATGCGCCGCATGGCAAGAAGCTCCTTGCGGCGGAACTTCTTAAGCTGCGCCTGCTCTTCCTTCAGGGCGCTGCCGCAGTGGCGCAGCTCCTTGCGGTTCTCATTGCATATACCGTCGATGATGCGGTTGAACTGCTCAAGGGCAAAACGGGTGACGAAGCTCTGAGTGCGCGAAACGTGCTTGGACAGCAAGTCCCACACTATCTCCTTGTCCTTTGTGCGCATCATCAGCTGGAACACGTCGTCCTTCTTCTCCTCCTTCTGCTTCTTTGCAAACTTGCGGTTGCTGCTCCACAGCAGGTATATGTCAAGAGCCATGAACGCTATCATAACCGCAATTCCGCCGAAGTGCATCATCGCGCATACAATGGCGCAGGTGGCGAAAGCCACACCAGCCGTAACGAACCATCCTCCGATGACCGATATAACACCTGTAACGCGGAACACGGCGCTCTCCCTGCTCCATGCACGGTCAGCCAAAGAACTACCCATTGCCACCATGAACGTAACGTAAGTGGTCGAGAGCGGCAGCTTGTAATTGGTTCCGATAATGATTAGCATGGCGGCAAGCACAAGGTTGACGGCTGCACGCACCTCGTCGAAGGCGGCTCCGTCGGCGAGTATCGCCTCCTCCTTGTTGAAGCGTTTGTCAATCCAGTTCTGCATGCGCTGCGGTATTATTTTAGCCACAGCGGCGTTCATGTCTTGCGTAAAGCGTACTATGCTGCGTGCCGCACGCGACGAACCGAACATCTCGTCGCCCTCATCCTGACGGCTAAGGTCAACGCTCGTCTTGACAACGTTCTGCGCTTTCTTCGACGTTGTCATGGCAATTATCATTATGATGCCGGCCAGAACCAAGTAAAGCAGCGGACTCTTGGCCGACGACATGAGCGATGTCATCATGAACGTGTCGAACTGTCCGTTGCCGTTTGCCAGGAAATCCTGCATCGAATCGAGACCAGCCAAGGGCACACCGATGAAGTTCACGAGGTCGTTGCCGGCAAAAGCCATAGCCAACGCGAACGTTCCGGCCAGCACAATGAGCTTGAACACGTTGACACGCAGCAGGTGGAGAACTTCCATCAGCACTGTTGAACCGATGAAAATTACTACCATCAGCATTGGCGTGTTGTCGTCAATCCACACGCGCAGCGACTCGCTGATATACGGCGACTTGCCTATGCCCGTAATGAAGATGAAATATGCCAGCGACGTGAACGCTATGCCGCCGAATATTGCGATGGTATAGCGAAGGTGTTTCTTATAATTAAAGGTGAAAATCAGTCGTGAAATCCATTGCACCACAACTCCGAAGAAGAATGCGATGGCGACAGAGACGAATATTGCTATTATGACGCTTAGGGCCTTGTCGCTGTTTAGCAGGTCGTAAATGGTGAGCGATGGGTCGGCGTGCATCTTGAGCATGGCAAGGATGAACGTACCTCCGAGCAACTCGAACACGAGCGAGACCGTTGTAGATGTAGGCAGGCCGAGCGTGTTGAACACGTCGAGTATGACTACGTCGGTAACCATCACGGCCAGGAAGATTGTCATAACCTCCGAGAACGAGTAGCTTTCAGGCCGCATGATGCCGTGACGTGCCACATCCATCATGCCCGCGCTCATTACGGCTCCTATCAAAATGCCGACCGAAGCCACGAACAGCACCGTGCGGAACTTGGCAACCTTGGCTCCGATGGCCGAGTTCAAGAAGTTCACGGCGTCGTTGCTTACGCCGACAAATAAGTCGAACACCGCCAAGACCACCAGGAATGCGACTATTAAAAAATAAATCTCTGTCATAAAAAACGTTATTGAATATGTGTCTGAATTCCGCTGCAAAAGTAAGCAACGTTTGTTACAACATAGTTAAACAGATATTTCATTTATATTACAAATCAACCAAGCACACCGCAGCCTACGGCCGCCATAACAGCAAAACACCTTTATTATATATACGCCCCACTCGCATCTGTAACCCGACCAGCCTGCAACGCCTTTACAAGATGCCACCTTTCACATGCCAAAAGAGCACCTTTCAGGCTCTAAAAGGCCGTCTTTTAGAGCACAAAAGACGGCCTTTTGCCAAACCTCTGAGCATCAACACATTACGCGACAGCCGCCAAGAGCACACACAACGGTCTCTACAAGAAAGCGCACAGGCAGGCAGCAGCCGCCAAACGGAAGTTTCACGGCATGGCGATTGGAAAAATTAACAGTTGCAAATGAAAAAACATAAGCAAACTATTGCATTTCCCAATGCTTTTATTAATTTTGCATTAAAAATCTTACAGTCCGCCGGACAGGATAAACAACAGCAAATGCAATCAGCTGCGGCAACCGGGAATGCGATTTGAAGATGTACCTGTTCCGGCAAAAATCACGGACTGTTGAAATGTCTTAGGAATTTAGTATCTATGAAACAACGCAGGACTTCCTTAAAAGAAATGGCCGAACAGCTCGGGGTGAGCATCGCTACGGTGTCACGCGCACTGAGAGACAGCCACGAAGTGGGCGCAGAGCTGAAAAGCAAGACGCAAGCCCTGGCTAAGAAACTTAATTACAGGCCGAACCAGTTTGCCCAAAGCCTACGGCAGAAAAAGTCAAAGGTAATAGGCGTCGTGGTGCCCAACCTCGTGACGCATTACTACGCCGCCGTACTTGACGGGATAGAGGACTATGCCTCGAAAGCCGGATACGCCGTCATTGCCGCCAACAGCCACGAAGACCATTTGAGAGAGGAAAAAGCCGTGGACAGCTTCATCGGAATGTATGTTGACGGAATTATAGCCTGCCTTGCACAAGATACCACTGACTATTCGCACTTCGTTGAAATAAGCGACATGGGCATACCGCTCGTATTCTTCGCACGTACATGCCTGCCTGACTTGTTCTCGTCAGTAACATCCAACGGCGACGAAGCGGCAAAAGAAGCCACACTGCACCTGATTGACACTGGCAGCAGGCGCATAGCCTTCATAGGAGCACCACAGCATCTCGACATGATGAAACGCCGCAAACACGGATACATTGAGGCTCTGCGCGAACGTAACATCGAGATTGACCGCTCTATCATCATCAACGGCAACATCGACTTCAACTACGCAAGGGAGACAACAATGCAAATGCTAAAGCGCGACGACCGCCCCGACGCAATACTCGCGTTCAACGACATAATAACATACGCGGCTTTCGACGCCATCAAGTCGCTCGGCCTGCGCATCCCTGACGACGTGGCAATAATAGGATTTACCGAAACGGACACGTCGTTCTTCGTCACGCCAAAGCTCTCCGCCATCATGGACCAGGCGCATCTCACAGGCGAAAAAACCTGCGAACTGCTGCTGAAAAACATAGCCGGAGACAAGAAAATATACAAAGAGGTCGTGCCGATGATACTGAAAATCAGGGAAAGTTCGGACAAGAAAATTAAGAGTTAAGGGTTAAGAATTAAGAAAATATGTTTTGTCAACAGCTCTTTTCTTAATTCTTAACCCTTAACTCTTAATTCAATAAAACTTTATATCGCTTATAATCCTTGCGCCAGCCTCGACGTTCAGGTTGTTTACAAGCCGTTCGCGCATCATTGAGAGGTCGGCCCGCAAAGCCGGATTGAGGATTTTCACGTAAAGCGTCTGGTTGCGGATAAACTTCTCGCCGGTATATTTCTCTACTGCACGGCCTGCCACTTTGCCCCACGAATCAATCAAACGCCGCTGTTTCAAAGGCGTTTCCAGGCCGTCATGCCTCAAGCACTGGGCAAGGACATCCGCCAAAGTCAGCACATCACGCTTGAACATCGCCGTCCTCCTTACGCCTTATTACGCCGTTCTCAACATAAAACAGCCTGTAATCAAGCGAGCTTCCGCCCAGTATGCGGTCAAGATGCTCGCGGTTGGTATCGGTCATGAATATCTGCCCGAAGCCGTCGCCGCCCACAATGCGCACAATCTGCTCCACACGTGCGGCGTCGAGTTTGTCGAAAATATCATCCAAAAGCAATATCGGACAAACGCCGCCGCGGATGTCGCGCAGGAACTCGAACTGGGCGAGTTTCAGCGAAATGACAAACGTCTTGTTTTGCCCCTGGCTGCCCTCGCGGCGTATCGGAAAGCCACCGATAAGCATCTCAAGGTCGTCACGGTGTATGCCATGCAGCGAATAGCCCACGGCGCGGTCCTTATGGCGGTCGCGCCGGATTACGTCAAGCAGCGGCCCGCGCTGGCAATGCGACACATAGCCGAGCGAAACGCTCTCCTTGTCTTGCGAAATGCTGCTGTAATAACGCTGGAACAGCGGCGAAATGCGCTGGATGAAATCGTTGCGCTTGGAATAAACTATCTCGCCTTCAGCCGCCATCTGCTCCTCCCAAAGCGCAAGCAAGTCAGCATCCGGCTCGGCATCCGCCCTAAGCATGGCATTGCGTTGCTGCAAAGCCTTGTTGTAACGGCTCAACGCCTCGATATAAGCCGAATCGTATTGCGATATGACAACATCCATAAGCCGCCGCCGCTCCTCGCTTCCGCCGTCGATAAGAACAGTGTCTGACGGCGAGACAAGTATCAGAGGAACAAGCCCTATGTGCGCGGACAACCGCTTGTATTCCTTCTTGTTGCGCTTGAAATGTTTTTTCCTGCCACGGCTCATGCCGCACGACACACTTTCATCTTCGCCGGAATCGCTTACATAACGGCCGTCAAGCATGAAAAAATCAGCCCCGTGGCGCATCGCCTGCGAGTCGGACACGGAGCACGAACTGCGGCAGAACGACAGGTAATATACGGCATCAAGCAGGTTGGTCTTGCCCTCGCCGTTATGCCCTATAAAACAATTCAACTTGGGGGAAAAGGCAAGTTCAGCCTCTTCAATGTTCTTGTAATTAATAATTGATAATTTGCTTAGAAACATGAGCTTGCCCTTCAACTTTCATGCAAAGTTACTCCATTTGCCGTTGAAAAGCAAAAAAAGTCAGCGATAAATTTCAATATTCAGGATAAAATCTGTAATTTTGCCACGCTTTATACACAGATAATTAAAAATCATAAACATAAATGGCAAATCTTAAAGAACAGAAGGGCACAGTGGCAGATGCCCTAAGTCAGAAAGAGGCGGTCTTCATGAAGCACAAGAAGGCCATCTCGGCAGCTATCGTTGTAGTCATACTCATCGTCGCAGGCGTACTCAGCTATGAGACTTACATATCAGGGCCTCGCGAACAGGAGGCAAGCACGGCCTTGGCAAAAGGCCAGGACTATTTCGCCAACCAACAATACGAAATAGCACTGAAGGGCGACAGCACCGGCTTCCGCGGCCTGCTGGACATCGCTTTTGACTACAGCAGCACCGACGCAGGCAACCTTGCCAACCTCTATGCCGGACTCTGCTATGCAAACCTTGACAAATGGAACGATGCCGTAAAGTATCTTGAAAAATACTCTCCGGCTGACGACGAGATGATAAGCCCGGCTGCAACCGCCGCTTTGGGCAACGCTTACGCACACATCAAGCAGCCTGACAAGGCCGTTGAATACCTGAAGAAAGCGGCAAGCATGGCCGACAGCGAAGCTGAAGGCAACGCAAACAACAGCCTCTCACCGACATTCCTCATACAGGCAGGCGAAATTCTCGAAAGCCAGAACAAGAAGGACGAGGCCTTGAAGATATATCAGGACATCAAGAAGAAGTATGTCAACTCTCCCGTTTACGGCGAAATTGACAAGTACATAGAACGAGTTTCCGTAAAATAATGGCGACGTCATTACATAACCTGTCAGACTACGACCCAAACAAAGTGCCCGATGCAAGCAACATGTGCTTCGGAATAGTCGTAGCTGAATGGAATCCTGAAATAACAGGAGCACTGCTTGACGGCGCGGTGAAGACACTCGAGAAGCACGGCGCACTGCCCGAAAACATCCACGTAAAGACCGTTCCGGGCAGCTTCGAGCTGATATACGGAGCGCACCAGATGACACTCAACGACGGCTATGATGCCATCATCATTCTCGGATGTGTCATCCGTGGCGAAACTCCTCACTTCGACTACATCTGCCAGGGAGTGACCTACGGCATTGCACGCCTCAACGCAAAAAGCCAAATCCCGGTAATCTACGGACTGCTTACAACAAACGACCTGCAACAGGCCAAAGACCGCAGCGGAGGACGCTTGGGAAACAAAGGCGACGAATGCGCTATTGACGCCATAAAGATGGCGAAATTCTAACTTTTTAATTAAAAATGGAGAATGGATAATTGAGAATTATGATTACCTTGCCAAGCAAACAAATCCAAGGAGAACGTAATTCTCAATTATTCTTTTTTATAATATGTCATTGACAATGGTAATCATAATTATCAATTGCCAATTTTCAATCATCAATTTGATAAAATCATGAAACTCATCTCATGGAACGTCAACGGCCTTCGGGCCTGCGAGGGCAAGGGCTTCAGCGACGCTTTCAAGCAGCTTGACGCCGACTTTTTCTGCCTTCAGGAAACGAAGATGCAGCAAGGACAGCTCGACCTGCAGTTCGACGGCTATAAGTCATATTGGAACTATGCTGAGAAGAAAGGCTATTCAGGCACCGCCATATTCACCAAACACGAGCCGATAAGCGTGACTTACGGCCTCGGCATTGACGAGCACGACCACGAAGGGCGCGTAATAACACTTGAAATGCCCGACTTTTATTTGGTTACCGTCTATACACCCAACTCGCAAGACGGGCTGAAACGCCTCGATTACCGCATGAAATGGGAAGACGACTTCCGCGAATACCTGCTTAAGCTCGACGCGGTAAAGCCGGTTATCGCCTGCGGCGACATGAACGTGGCGCACAAGGAGATTGACCTGAAGAACCCGAAGACGAACCGTCGCAACGCCGGTTTCACCGATGAGGAACGCGAGAAATTCACCGTCCTGCTCTCTTCCGGCTTCACTGACACATTCCGCCACCTCCACCCCGACCTCGAAGGCGCATACTCGTGGTGGTCGTACCGCTTCCATGCACGCGAGAAGAACGCAGGCTGGCGCATCGACTACTTCATCGTTTCCAACCGTTTGGCCGACAACATCAAGTCAGCCGGCATCCACAATGAAATCTACGGCTCCGACCATTGCCCGGTAGAACTGGTAATTTGACTCGTATATAAAAGTTTTTCAAAGCATTTTTTACTGTTTCATGAATATAGAAACATTTAGGAAATGACAGCTCTGTCGCAAGGACAGGCATTGCCGTAACAATATTTATACGCAATTTTCAATCACAAGAAGGTATGTCAGAAAGTGAATAACTATTTTTTGACATACCTTTTTTCATATACATGAATTACACTTCCGCAGCACATCATTTATTGACAAATCAAAGTAATATATTGAAAGAAGTTGCGTTCTATGTATAAATCACAACTATATCCATCCAAACTGGCAATACTGAAATAACCGAACACCAATGGGAATACAAGCTGCCATTGGCAACAGGCGGTTATGAAACTGTCGCAACATCATCGGATGCAGAATTTACAACGTCTGCCATAACCGATGAAGAAAAATACAAGCACACCATTGACGGCGACATACGGGGACTGATAACATTCACCGGTAAATCGAACGGTGAAAACGTAACAGGCACATATTGCCTTACTTCAGAACTCAAGCCCCACATCATTAGCGCAAACATAATAAGCATAACCAAAAATCCGAAGTCGCCTGATTATTATGACATTGTTGTTGAAGTACATTATGAAGGCGGCAACTACCTTCATTCAACCATTGAAGAGGAACACAGTTCAATAGTAAACACAGTATTTTCAGACACTCCCTATTACACAAGGCTCACTTTCACCGGCGTAGACCTTTACAGCAGCGCACAAGTCACCATCACTGCAAGGAATGACTATGGCAGTGACACCGCTGTCTTGGAAATACCAAGCATTACAAGCTCCATCGACAATGTTCTTCCCGACATTGATGCAAGCACAGATTATTCTTCCATCAAGGTATTCACCCCTTCCGGCCTATACCTCGGCAATGCCGAAAACATCAACGAAATAGGGAAATTCAACAAAGGACTATTAGTCTTGAAAATGCAAGATAAGAGCGGACGCACTAAGACTGTTAAACACATCAACAAATAATATTATCATCGTTTCAGTTCGGTGATTTTTTTCACTATTTAAAAGAGGCTGTATCGTAAAATCCCATTTACGATACAGTCTCTCACACATATTTCACATCAATTTAGAAGCTCACAATACGATTTTACAGGTATGTTCTCCTATTTTTACAATGAATATTCCACGCCCAAGATTAGATATATCAGCGTTACCTGACGCATCAACTTTTGTCGAATAAAGAACACGTCCAGCTGTATCACAAATCACAACTTTAGTCCCTACGACAAGCCCTTTCAAAGAAATCCGTCCGTTTTCAACTTGTATGTTCTTTTCTATTGAGACATTATCTATACCTGAAGTTTCTGCTGCATTTACCACACAGGTTGCCATAAAGTCACCATCTACTGTGGTAGCATAAATTACAGCCGTACCAAATCCTGAGCATACAACAAGTCCATTGCTGACAATTGCAACAGATTGATTAGAGCTGCTCCAATCAACATCCTTATTTGTAGCATCTTCGGGTAAAACGGTAGCTGTCAATTGTTCAGTGTCTCCTATTTGATTAAATGTTATGCTTGATTTGTTCAACTTCAATCCTGTAACAGGCTGGTTGACTGTAACCAAACAACCATCCCTATATCCTTCATCTTCGCTTTCTGCATAAATCCAAACCAGCCCTGCCTTAACACCTGTGACTTTTCCTTTGTCATCAACTTTTGCAACAGTTTCATCTTCCGAAGTCCAAATCACATTTTTATTATCCGCGTCAACAGGAAGAACTGTTGCTATAAGTTGTTGTGTCTCACCTGTGTTTAATGTCAACGACTTTATATTCAAGTCTAAGGACGTAACTGGTTGATATACTTTCACTTCACAAGAAGCGGTATATCCACCATCCACCGTAGTTACGGTTATTATCGCCGTGCCTTTCGCCTTAGCCTTAACAGTTCCGCTGTCATCAACTTCTGCAACGTCTATATCAGAGCTGCTCCATTTAATTTGCCCATCAGTTTTACCTTCAGGTTTGATTATGGCCTCTAATGTCTTATTTTCACCGATTTTCAAATTAAGATTTGACGAATTTATATTTACTCCCGTTACATGCTCAAATACATCAAATTCACAAATATCGGTAAACTCTCCATCTTCACTTGTTGCCATTATCCTTGCTTTTCCATAGGCTTTTGCTATAACATTACCTTGTTCGTCTATAGTGGCAACATCTTCATTCAAAGATTTCAATGTAAAGTTCTTATTATTTGCATTTTCAGGTATGACGGTCACATCCAATTTAACTTTATCGCCAACATAAACATTTTCATCAGCTTTTGTTATTGATATACCTGTGACCGGGATTTCTTCTATAATAGTAGCATCCTTCCAACCGTCAGCTTCTTTATAAATTTCAGCACATCCAGCAGGAACATGAACAATACAAGACTTAAAAGCGCCAGATGAATAATTTTTTACTACTGGCGGATTTTTGCTTTCGACATAAAGCTGTAACTCTGTATCAGAAAAGATACTACGCTCACAACGAACCGAAACATTTTGGTCTTCACATGAATTGTCAATGGTTTTAATGCTTTCTGGTATATAAACGACCTGCCCATTTCTTAGTTCAAAAGAACAAGTGTTCCATATTTCCATCTTATCAGAAAGTCTTATCGTATCATCTTTTATAAATAAATGTAAAAAGGCTGCATGATCCAAATACTCTATATTATTCGTTAAATTAACATCTATTGTTCCATATTGTACCGTAGCTCCATCTTTTGTAGTAAAACTTCTGTTCCAAATATTTTTTAATGTTGAAGGCAAATGTACTTTTTGTAAGTGGAAAGAAGACACTCTCCATATAGAGTCAACACCTTCACGTAAATAAAGATAATCACAATTATCAGATGAGATCCCAGGCGATGTATGACCTACAACTATATGTAATTTATCTCCCCCATAAACAAGTGTGTCAATCTTATTCTGCCAAAAATTAGCTTGACTTTTAATTATTGATATAGGCACTGATAAGAATGTCCCTTTTTTATCCTCGAAATTAAACATATAATCAGTTAATTCGTTATCAATTGTCGTATAACTTTGATAATAAGCATCTCCACCAGAAACGATATTAGCTTCAGACAAATCAAGATGTACAAGTTCTCGTGTTTCTGTAAGTTCACGTATAAACTTAATATCTGTCCCATTCAAATACCCTGTTACTTTAAGGTGTTTCACCGTTGCTTGGTCTACAAAAGGTATTTTGCTCGATAGCCAACCCGGAGTTTGATTGTCAACAACCAATGATGTCTGTTGTGCCGAAACAGTAGCAACGCAACAAAACATCAAAACAAAATATGATAAAAACTTTTTCATCTTTTGGCTTTTTTAATTATAAAACTTACTAAAACATACGATATTAGTCCTGCACATGGACCATGCAGGAGCAATACGAAAAGTAGTAAACGACTGTTTATTTACCGTTTTTCAATCTTAACTGAAAGTTAGCTTTTGAATAAACGGTATTGCCGTTTTCATCCGTTTTGGCAACATCACCGGAGCACTGCCCCAAGTTTGCATTCTCCGTATCAAGGCCGGAATTGGTGCGCACTAAGTCTATGGCTTCGTTCACCAACCTCTCTTGGCTTTGCTCCGCTCCCTTTTCACAGTACACGCTGACAGAAAGTGTGCCAGTCGCATCAAACGTTTCTTTTGTGATTTTGTCTTTCGGCTTTTCCAAACCGTCTTTTGTCCTAAGTAAATCCATAATAAACACATTTTAAATTAAACAATAAGAAACATTTAAAATGCGTATGCCACGGTTTTTTGCATGCACCTACGGACAAAGACCGCGGACGAAACCTGTCCACGTTGCAGCCGTAGGATGCTGGAAAAAACGACAAGTAACGTCCACGGTATCATGGACGTTTGCTTTAATCGGTTTTTTCGCTGCATTTGAAATTTCCTACGTTTCAACGTGCATGACCTATAGCAAACGCTAAATTCCACAAAAACGGCTCTTGCAAAACGCCTTTGCAATCACCGCTACAAAGATAATTCAAAAGAACAACATCACAAAAAAATATTCACTGAAATATTTATTGAAAATCCAATATAACATCATTCATCTTTTATGGGAATGAGATTCTTATTATAATAATCGTACAAAATTTATCACAAGTGAGGCACTCGGTAATCGTCATTCCGGGCTCCGACACGGAATCCAGTGTATGCAAACAATACAATTGAACATTATTATTAGTTTCTGGATTCCGTGTCGGAGCCCGGAATGACGATTACCGAGTGCCTCACTTGTATAGAACATTATAATTATATACTTTTACAAACCATTAACCTAAATAGAAATGAGTCTTGTATGAATGTGCTTCAATGTGTATTATACAGTCTTTCACGCCCTAAAAGGTCATCTTTTGCACGCTAAAAGGGCATATTTTGCAATGCCATTGACGGCCTTTTGCCATGTTGGATAAAGCAAGTGGAATGGCGAAATTTACAAAGTGATTATTACAATGACAGTGAAAAAGATTTTTGTTTTTTACTGTCATCTGTCAGGATTGGGTATAACGTATTGATAATAAATAGATTACAGGCTGACAGATAAATGCGTTTACTGTCAGCGCAGGTCACAAAACGGTGGAGGATATGACGGTAAGCTGACAGTAAACGCATTTATCTGTCAGCCCGTAAAAGACTGGTTTTCAGAAAGATACATGCTATACTGACAGATGACAGCAAATGTATGAAAATCAGTTTGTTTTCTTGTAGCTAAGTATCGCGCCAGCCCACGACACCACGGCGTAGGCCGCCATCGAGAGCAGTTGCGGCTGGAGGTCGGCCAGCGTGCTGCCTTTCAGGTAGAGGGCGCGCAGGGCTTCGATGTAGTAACGCAGTGGGTTGGCATACGTTATGGCCTGCGCCCAGTCGGGCATACTGGCTATCGGCGTAAGCAGACCGCTCATAAGGACGAATATTATGAGAAAGAACAGCATCAGCAGGGCGGCCTGACGCATTGTGGCAGAGCAGTTTGACACTATCAGACCAAGGCTCGACACGATGAGGAAGAACAGCAGCGACGACAGCAACACTAACCACACGCTGCCCTCGGGACGCATTCCGTAAAGGATGTATGCCCACAGCATAGACCACAGGAGCATGAACAGGCCGATTATCCAGTAAGGAATGAGCTTCGACAGGATGAAGTCCGTGCGGCTTACGGGTGTTACGTTAATCTGCTCGATGGTGCCTTTCTCCTTCTCGCCGACGATGTTTATCGCCGGCAGAAAGCCTATGAGCAGCGTCAGGAGCATGGCTATTATTCCCGGTACCATGTACACCTTATAGTCAAGATTTGGATTGAAGAGATAACGCGGACGCACGTCAACACCGCCAGCCGCGCCCTGCCCCACCCCGACGCCGCGCTCCTCGCGCTGCGCCGAGGTGAAGTCGGATATTATGCTGAGCATGTAAGCCTGCCCAAGAGCACCCTTCACGCCGTTCACCGCGTTGATGTTCACATTGACGGAGGCCGTGCCCTCGCGCACCACATCTGACGAGAAGCCGTGCGGTATGTCGAGTATCACATCAGCCCTGCCCATCTCCACCTGTTCCAACGCACTGCGGTAGTCGCCCTGCACCGACTCTAGCATGAAATACTTAGAGGCATCCACCTGCGCGACAAGTTCGCGCGAGAGCGTGCTGCGGTCGTTGTCAACAACGCAGAACTTCAAGTCCTTCACCTCCTGATTGGCCGCGTATGGCACAATCAGCAGCATTATGATAGGCAAAACGACAAATATTTTCGGCAGAAAGGCGTTGCGCCTGATTTGCAGAAACTCTTTCCGGATGAGAAAAGCCCCACCCCAACCCTCCCGTGGGGAGGGAGTCTGGTTACCTTTTGAAAATATCTTCAATTTCAACTTGCTCATTGACATTATCCATTTAATCACGTCTGTAATGAAACATATCAAGCCCCCTTCCTTCGGGAGGGCCGTGGTGGGTGTCAAAGCCTTACCTTAAACTTCTTCAGCGAGACAACCAACAGCACCGCTTCCATGACGAGCATCACGACGACATCCTGCATGATGTAACGCGCCTCAACGCCCTGTATCATCAGGCGGCGCGCCGCATCGATGAACCAACGCGCCGGAACGATTGCCGAAATGTACTGCAACACCTTCGGCATGCTCTCCAACGGGAACGCCAGACCTGACAGATATACCGTAGGAATGATGAATAGCATCGACACAACCATTGCCGCCACCTGCGTGCGGACAAGGTTGGAGACGAACAGTCCGAGTGTTAGCGATACAAGGGTGTAAAGCAGCGTGACACCGAGGAAGCACCACAGGCTGCCTGCCATGGGCACTCCGATTACGTAGCGAGCGAGCAGAAGCACCGTGGCGACGTTGAACACGGAGATTACGAAATAAGGAACGAGCTTTGACATGATGATGCGTGCAGGGGAAAGAGGCGACGCGAGAAGCACCTCCATCGTGCCCGTCTCCTTCTCGCGGACTATCGACACGCTGGTCATCAGCACGCACACAAGCATAAGAAGCATGCCTATCACGCCAGGAACAAAGTTATATTCGCTCTTCTGTTGTGGGTTATAAAGCATCCGCGTAACCGGAACAATGTTGAAACCGGCATCGGCCACGCCTCCTTCCACAATGTCATTACGCATGGCCGACAGCACCTGACCTACATATTGCAACCGCATGGCGGCCTGATTAGGCTCCGTTCCGTCAACGAGAACCTGCACCTGAGCCGTGCCGAAATGCCTTATGTCGCTTGCAAAGCCGCTCCCGAACACTACCGCAACGTCTATCCGTCCCTGCCTGAAGGCCGCATCAACGTCGTGGCGGTCGGCCGTAACCATTGCGAGCGACATATATTCGTTTGACGAAATGCGGTCGTATGCCCTCGTAGTCACCTCGTCGCGCGAGTGGTCGAGCACCGCCACACGCACGTTACGCACCTCTGTCGTAACCGCATAGCCGAACAGCAGAAGCAGCACAACGGGCATTCCGAGCAATATCAGCATACTGCGCCTGTCGCGGAAGATATGCAGAAATTCCTTACGGACGAACGAAACAAACTGTGCCATGTATCACCTCCTTTCAGCTTTGCGTGCGAGACTGTAGAAAACGCCGTACAAGTCAGTTGCGCCAAAGTCATTCTTCAGCCCGTGCGGAGTGCCAAGCGCGGCGATGCGTCCGTCAACCATGATTGACACTCGGTCACAATACTCCGCCTCGTCCATATAGTGAGTGGTGACGAAAACCGTCGTGCCACGGTCGGCGGCGCGGTAAATCTGTTCCCAGAACGTGCGCCGCGTAACGGGGTCAACGCCTCCGGTAGGCTCGTCGAGGAACACTATTTCAGGCTCGTGTATCGTCGCCACGGCGAAGGCCAGCTTCTGTTTCCATCCCAACGGCAGCGAGCCTACAAGACTTTTGCGCTCGTCCTGCAAGCCGAGTTCGCTCAACATACCGTCAATCCTGCCGCCTATCCGGCTGCGCCGCATGCCGTATATTCCGCCGAAAAGACGCATGTTCTCGGCCACGGTCAGGTCGTCGTAAAGCGAAAACTTCTGACTCATGTAGCCGATGTGCCGCTTCACCTGCTCCGGCTGTGCGCCGACATCGAAGCCTGCCACCACCGCACTGCCGGCAGTCGGACGGCTAAGACCGGTCAACATGCGCATGGCCGTAGTCTTTCCGGCACCGTTCGCACCGAGAAAGCCGAATATCTCACCGCGCCGCACGCTGAACGTTATATGGTCAACGGCAACGAACGCACCGAACTGCTTTGTCAGTTTTTCCGCCGTTATCACATTTTCCGCATCCATAGTTCTTACATATCTTTTGCCGGTAAGTTACCGGCAGAATATCCACATAAATTTTCCAAGTTTGCAAAAGACCGTCTTTCAGGCCGCAAAAAGCCACCTTTTACAGCACGAAAGAGCACCTTTTGCACGGCGAAAAGCCATCCTTTGCAGCACCGTTTATAACGCATTGGCTATCAAGCGTTTACGGTTAGGCCAAATATCGGTATGTACTGGCACGTCCACTACTCACAACTTCATCAGCGACATGAAGCAATCCTCGACCGAAGGCTGTATCTTTTTCACTTCAACGTCTGTGTGACCGAAGCCGTTCAGGTAATCCCACAGCGTGCATGAAGCCACATCATCGTCAAGCGTTACATGGAAGTTGTCGCCAAATGCAAACGCGGTCTTCACACCGGCGCATTTCTTCAGGTCGTCAAGCAGACGGTGTATGTCGGCACTCTTCACCGCGAACAGACGGCCGGTGTACGCCGCACATATCCCGTCGGGAGTGTCGGTCTGCAACAACCGCCCGCCCTGCATCAGCGAAATGCGGTCGCACTGCGACGCTTCGTCCATGTAAGGAGTTGACACCACGATGGTTATGCCGTAGTCCTGCCTCAACTTCCGCAGCATAGTCCACAGCTCCTTGCGCGACACCGGGTCGATGCCGGTTGTCGGCTCGTCGAGCAGCAGCACGCGCGGAGCATGTATCAGTGCGCAGCAAAGCGCCAGTTTCTGTTTCATCCCGCCTGACAGCTTACCTGCCCTGCGTGCCTTAAACGGCTCAAGCTGACTGTAAATGTCCCTTATAAGAGCGTAATTCCACTCTATCGTGGTGTTGAACACCGAGGCGAAAAACTGCAAGTTCTCCTCCACCGACAGGTCTTGATAAAGCGAAAACCTGCCCGGCATGTAGCCTATGCGCCGCCGTAGCTCCCGATAGTCCTTAACAACGTCAAGGCCATCGACCGTGGCCTGTCCGCCGTCGGGCAACAGAAGCGTAGCCAATATGCGGAAGAGCGACGTCTTGCCAGCGCCGTCAGGGCCTATGATGCCGTATATCTCGCCCTCACGGACATTGAGCGAAATACCGTCCAAGGCCGTCGTCCGTCCGTAATTCTTTCGCAAATCGTCAACTGAAACCATAGTTTTAAAGGTAAAAAGGTGAAAAGGTAAAAAGGTGAAAGCATGGATTTGAAGGTGAGAAAGTGAGGAGGTGAGAAGGTGGGACTTACTCCTCTACTACTTTACTCCTCTACTCCTAAATTAAAAATCCACTTCGCCGTACATCCCGATTTTTATCAGTCCGTCGGTGTTCTTTACCGCTATCTTCACCGCATACACCAAGTTGGAGCGTTCGTCGCGTGTCTGTATCGTCTTCGGGGTGAACTCCGCCTTGTCCGAAATCCACTCGATAACGCCCTCATACTCGCGGTTGCCGTCCTCGCCAAAGTCGGCATACACTTTTACCAGCTGTCCCACTTTAAGCGATGTGAGCTGTGGCGCATCGACATACGCCCTTAACTTCATGTCGGCAACATCAGCTATCTTGAACAGCGGTTTGCCCGGCGTGGCGTACTCGCCAGCCTCGGCATACTTGTCGAGCACCGTTCCGCCGATTGGTGACTTCACCCGGCACTTCTCCAAGTTGTCGATTACCTGACGACGCTGTATCTCGGCGGCGTCCATCTGGCGGTTCAGGCTGCCCGTGGTGTTGTTAAGCTGCGACAGTTGCGCGTCCAACTGGCGGCGCAACACGCGCACGCTGCTCTCCGCATCGTCAAGCTGCTTGCGGTTGGCGGCGTTGTCGCGCACCAAGGCGGAATACCGTTCCACCTCCAACTCGGCCTTCGCCAGTTGCTGTTTCGTCGCCGCTATCTGCTTCTCTATGTCGGGTCGCTGGCTCGCGTATGCCTCTTTCGTTGCGCCGAGCTGCATCGCGCGCAGCTGGAGTTGCACCGTATCAACAAGCCCTACCTGCTGTCCCTTGGCGAGAACGTCGCCCTCATCGACATCAAAATACAGCAACTTGCCAGTCTGTTCGGCTGAAACAATAACTTCAGTAGCCTCGAACATGCCAGTAGCGTCATGCTCGTCACCGCCACCCGAACAGGCAGCGAAAGCAATGACAGCAATCAAAACAATCAAATTTTTCATCTTTCAGATATTATTAAGATGTTTAACCTTGTATATTTCCTGCAACAGTTGGATTTCGTGCAGCCGCTTGGCAAGCTGCGCATCGCTTACGGCGTTGATGTCGCGCAGCATCTCGTTCACTGTCTCCGTGCCGTTTGCCACCCTTTGCCCTGCCTTTTCGCGTATGCGCTGACGCAGGGTTATTATCTCGTCGTCCTGCTTTATCTGCTCACGCAAGCTTGCTATCGCTCCGCTCTGAAGCTCGGTCTGAAGGCGCGTGTTGAACAAGAATGCGTCACGTTCTGACTGCACGGTCTGCCGCTCGGCCTCAAGTTTCTTCTTGTCGTTAGCCCGAGTGTACAACGAACCGAAGTTCCACGACAGCGTAAGGCCGACTTTATAATACGCGTCGAAGTCGTCTTTCAGCATGTTCAGCCCCGGATTGCCGTATCCGCCGCGTGCATACACGCCGACATGGGGGCGCAAATCGGTGTAGAGAGCTTTCAGCTTGGTGTCAATCAGGCTGTTCTGCGCGGCGTAAAGCTCAAGTTCCGGGCGGCGGTTGTCAGCTGGCAGCAGTGTCGGCATTGGCGGTCGTGCCAGCGAGTCGTTCTCTCCCATGTCCTTACCGGTGAACGTCGAGAGCATCTTCATGTACGTCTTGCGCTGCGTCAGCAGACTGGTTTCCTTCTGCCGCGCCTTCACCTGCTCCACCTTCACAGCGTCAACGTCGGCCTGATTGGCAACGCCGCCTTTCATCATGGCCTCAACCGACGACAGCGAAAGCGACAAGTCGTCCTGCAAGACGCGCACCTGGCGGATTTGTTCGTCAAGCACCAGAACGCCGAAAAACAGCTGGTCTACGCGCTGGTTGACATCATACATCGCCACGCTTACCCTCCCGTGCTCTACGTCGCCCTGCGCCTCGGCAAGCCGTTTGGCTGAAGCCGCAGCACCGCCGTCGTACACCTGCTGGCTCAACGTTATGTTGACATCATACTGGTCTTTGCCAATTTCAGGTATGTCAATGCCGGGCAATTCTATCGGAATGCTCGTAACGTCGCTCTGATAAGACACCGCACCGTTCACACTGACCTGCGGCAGCCACGCCTTCATGGCATTCTCAACAGTAAATCGGCTGCTCTGCTCAACCAAGGCATACTGCCGTATGACAGGATAGTTGTCGGCCGCCCACGCCTTGCACTGCTCAAGCGTGACCTGCGCGGCACACACCGCCGGACAGAAAACCGCCAACATGCAAATAAGATGATGTTTCATATATTTTCGTTTTTCATTGTTTCTGTGTGCAAAGATAACTACATCGATACGTAAAGGCGTTATCATATATTACGGCATGATGTTCTTTTTGTACTATCTTAGCTCCAAACAGCACATTTAAGGCAATAAAACGTTGTCAAAACAAGTTCTTTTTGTACTTTTGTACAATACGTTCAAACAAATAAAGGCATGAAAAGCAAATCCCCGGAGCGCTTCTCGTTCCATGAACTGAAGTCGGCATTGGATTACGTGAAGACAGAAAAGTCACCGGCAATGTTCATCGGCAAAGACATGGCAATGCTTGCAGAAGGCAGCAAAGCCGTACAGAATATCCTACAAAAAGACACGCCTTACATTATGGAAGATTGCAGAATGGGCTTCATATTGCACGGAAAGGCTAAAATTACAGTCAACCTTATCGAGTATGAATACGGTGTCGGAACATTCGCATTCATATCCGCCGGCAGCATTCTACAAATCAACGAAGTGTCGGATGATTTCGACCTGTGCGGCATAATGGTGGGCGACGAGCGGCTGAAAGCGGCAATGTGGAAGTCGATGCCGGCATGGTGCAACGGCAAATCGACTTTCTTCGCAATACATCCCCAGGCCGAAGACGCTGCAAAAATAAGATACCTGTTCGGCACGGCATGGAAAATGATAAACAAAGGACACTTCCCCGACGAAGCCCTGAACGGCCTCATTTACTCGATAATACATTATTACAATTACCTGAAAAACATCGAAACCGATACGGAACAACCCGAAACGTCGCGTGGAAAGGAACTGTTCAACACATTCATAAGCCTCATCAACAGCAATGCAAAGCACGAGCGCAAACTGGCTTTTTATGCAAGCAAAATGTGTGTCACGCCACGTTACCTAAGCTCCGTCATAAAACAGGTAAGCGGGATAACCGCAAAGGAATGGATTGACCGCGCCGTTGTAACCAACGCAAAGGTCATGCTGAAATACAGCAGCAAGCAAGTGGCCGAAATAGCCTACGCCCTCAACTTTCCGAACGTAAGCTTTTTCTGTAAGTTTTTCAAACATTCCACCGGCATGACGCCGCAGGAATACAGGAACAGATGAAAGGTGAAAGGGTGAAAAAGTAGAAAGGTAAAAAAGTAAAAGGGTAAAAAGGTAAAATAAACGTCTTGCCTATAAGACACATCCGATAAGCGCTAAAATATTACATCTCCTTTTACCTTTTTACCCTTTTACTTTTTTACCTTTCTACTTTTTCACCTTTTCAACTTTCAGCAGCGTCCTCTTCCACGTCGCTGTCAAGTCTCGTGTCCTTCGAAATAGTCACGTTTCCAGAACGGGAAACCGTCACAAGCATCGGCACATAGTCGTCGCTTAGCACATCGGGCTGGCCTACGCTCGCAGCGAAAACGATATTGTTGCCGTCAACACGGTCGAAGACAATGCCCAACAGGGCGCTTTTCTTCAGATATTCAGCATCAACCATTGATGCGAAATCCTGCTTGCCGAACGTCTTATGGAACAGAGGCGCAGCCCCATCCGCCGTTCCATCGCCATTGGCAGGAGTGACGGTTACATCTATTACGTTGTCATAGTATTTGCCGCCGGCGTCGTCCGTAATCACGGGCTGCGAGGTGTCGGCACGGCGCACTATGCTGACAAGGCAACTTCCGCCGTTCCACTGTACTTCCTCCGCAAACCTTGAATCCTGCATCTTGACAGGCCCGGACGGCGCTTTTGGAACCGGCTTTTTAGCGACAATGTTGTTTGTCGGCTTCTTCTCGCTACAAGCAGAAAAGGCAAATGCGGCCACAGCAGCGACGAACAGTACTTGTAAATATTTCATTTTGGCATGTTATGTTTTCCGCTACAAAAGTAGTATAAATTCATTAAAAAGCAAAACAAAAAGCGGTTTCACTTCCGTTTTATTTTGGGTTTTACCTGTTTTTCTCTAATTTTGTAACAACTTATGAGAAAACTTGCACTTTACATCATCATGTCCACACTCGCATTGGCAGCCTGCACCGGAGGGGGCAAAAGCCGGAAAGCGGACAATGCCATCGACACCATACCCGTAATGGTGATGCAGATACGCAAATGCGCCAAGCTGTACACGGCTGAATACCGGGTGAGGAAGATTGTAACGCACGATGACGACGTGCGCCTGAAAGGAACGATGTTCAACCGGGACTTCGACGTGTCGATGCCAATGTCTACGCGGAAAATAGCAATACCGATGGAAGCAAAGCTGAAAGCGTACATCGATTTCGGAACTTTCAGCGAGAAGAACATTATAAAGTCAGGCGACAAAGTGGAAATAGTGTTGCCCGACCCGAAAGTGGAACTTACTTCGAGCCGCATCGACCACAATGGAATAAAGAAGCATGTGGCCCTGGCGCGTCCTAACTTCACCGACGCCGAAATGGCCTCATACGAGCAGCAAGGGCGCCGGCAAATCATTGAAAGCATACCGCAGACCGGCATCATAGAAACGGCACGCGAAAGCGCGGCGCACATCTTAGTGCCCATGCTGGCGCAGATGGGATACCGCGAAGAGGACATCACGATAACGTTCCGTAAGGACTTCACCGAAAGCGACCTGCCGGCAATACTTGAAAACAGCAGCATGGAATATGGCAAACAACAAAAACAACAATAAGAAAAAGCCCGGCCTGTGGAGCAGGATGGTGCTCTTAACGGGCAAAATCAAGCTTTACCTGATAGCGGCAACGGTGATAGTGGTCATCATTGCGTCGGCATACCTGGTGCGCCAGTGCCGCAACGGAAGCATAACCACATACGTCAACGACAGCATAAACATAACCCCGACACAGGTGCTGGCCATGAAGGAAATAGGCGAATGGGAGTTCCTGTCGATAGACGACGAGGAGATGGTTGACACAACGAGGAAAAAACTCTTCGGTTCCGACGACCTGATACGCATATACAAAGGCACACTGCGCATCGGCATAGACCTTGGCGAGGCGTCCGAAAACTGGGTAACGGTAAGCGGAGACACGCTGCGCGCCGTACTGCCCAAAGTGAAACTGCTTGACGACGACTTCATAGACGAGGCACAGACGCAGTCGTTCTTCGAGTCGGGAACATGGGACGGAAAAGCCCGCAACAACCTTTACCTGCGTGCCAAGGATAGAATGAAAGCGCGTTGCCTTACCAAAGAGAACCTGACAAGCGCCGAAGAGAACGCCAGCAAACAGTTCTACCAGATGTTCAAAAGCATGGGGTTCGGCACGGTCGAGATTAGGTTTGAGCGATAAAACTATTCAAATTAAGAATTAAGAGTTAAGAATTAAGAAAAAATGCCTTGTTAGTAATTTTCTTAATTCTTAACTCTTAATTCTTAATTGAACATGCAGAACACCCCCGCACCAATGAAAAGCACGCCAACAACAACGCCTATCCACCGCTGCACACGGTGCATCTTCGCCCTCATAGAGTCAGTTCCGCCTATGCCGTAAGCCACCACCCAGGCAAGGATGACGGCCGGCAGCGACGTGGCGACGGAGAAGACGACCGGCAAGAGATAGCCCCACGACGACTGTGCGGACAACGGCATGAGCATGCCGAAATACACTATGGCGCTCTCCGGACAGAAAGACATCGCCAGAAGCACGCCCAACAGCAGGCCGCCCCAACTGCCGTGAAAGCGGCGTCCGCGCTCCGACACATTGGGGCAATGCTCATGTTTATGGAGAAAACGGTCGAGAATGAAATACAGTCCTATTATAATAAGCACCGGGGCGAGCACCTTCTCGCCCCACTGTCCGAACCAACGGCCTGCCGCCTCGAAACCACCGCTGCCGCGGAACACGGCAAGCAACACCACACCAAGCAGCGAATATGCCAGCATGCGGCCAAACGTATAAGCCATACAGTTGGCAAAAACCCGGCGGCGCCGGTGCGCGTCTTTGGCCAGATAGCCCATTGCCGCAATGTTGGTGGCTAAGGGACAAGGGTGCAAAGCCACGATAACGCCGAGCAAAAACGCTGTCACGACAGGGAAACCGTTATTTTCTATTATGCTCTGAACAAACTCCATCTTGCCTTGAAAAACAACTGATGCAAAGATAATGCAAACCGAGTGAAATGCAAAATAAAAGGATGTGAAACGGCATTTTATTTTCATTTCCGAGGTGCAGCTTGTCTTATTGTAAAGATACGCAATTAGTTTCAAAGCCCGGGCGCCTGTCACCGATTTAAGAAAACTTTACACTTAACACAACCGTCCACAGCCAGCAAAAGCACATTCGCAGGCAAGCGTGTAACTGCCTGTATATCAGCGGCTCGACAAAAGGCCACCTTTTACAGTGCAAAAGGCGGCCTTTCATGTTGCAATTCACGGCCTTTTGCAAGACGGAAGACGGCCTCTTGACGTGCAAACGGCAAAGCAAAGGAAAACCCGTGGGCACAACAGGCCGTCTGGCAGGCCGCCACGCAGTAAAAAAACGGAACAAAACGCAATGAATAAAAAGGTGAAAAATTTGGCGCGTAACGATAAAACGATTAAATTTGCACACAATATTGACACACCGCATAATGAGTACCGGCAACTTGACGCAAATTCTTACACGGACAATAGAGAAGTTGTCTCAACGCGATTCGTTGAAAGAGCTGTTTCACCAGCACCGCGACAGCGACCCGTTACCTTCGGCAAAGGCCCTCGAAGAGATTATTGGGCTTGCACGTTCGATATTGTTTCCCGGTTTCTACGGCAAGTCCACGGTAAACATCAATACGCTGAATTACCATATAGGAGTAAACGTGGAGCGCATGCACAAAATGCTGACCGACCAGATTCTGGCCGGGCTTTGCTTCATGGACACGGAGCATGCGCAGGCCGCGGACATACCACTTTACCGCAGGCCGCAGGCCGAAGAGCTGGCCGCCAAGCTCGTTGAACGCCTGCCGGAGATACGCGCCGTCCTGGCGACCGACGTCGAAGCGGCATACAACGGCGACCCTGCAGCCGAGAGCAAGGGCGAAATCATATCCTGCTACCCCGTGATAAAGGCTCTCGTCAACTACCGCATAGCCCACGAGTTGGTGACGCTCGGCGTGCCGCTCATACCAAGGATAATAACCGAAATGGCCCATTCGGAGACCGGGATTGACATTCACCCGGCGGCGCAGATAGGCCACCACTTCACCATCGACCACGGCACGGGCGTAGTAATAGGCGCGACATGCATCATAGGCAACAACGTCAAGCTGTACCAAGGCGTTACGCTGGGAGCCAAGAGCTTTCCGCTCGACGCCGACGGCAACCCCATCAAGGGCATACCGCGTCACCCCATACTCGAAGACGACGTGATAGTCTATTCAAACGCGACAATCCTCGGGCGCGTTACGATAGGCAAAGGCTGCGTAGTAGGAGCCAACATCTGGGTGACAGAGGATATGGAGCCAATGACAAAGAAGGTAAAACGGCAATCCTAAAACGGTAAAAAAGTGAAACAGCAAAAAGGGTAAAACCTCCCGTTAAAGGATTAGATTGGCATATAAATGCATGAAAACATTTGATAAAAACAAATAAAAACAAAATACAAAAAGTAAAAGTAAAAGAACAGAAGTAAGCGGTAAGACAGGCATGTAACGGACAAGAACTTTCTACCTTCTTACTTTTTTACCTTTTTACTTTTACCAATCATAAGAAAAACGATGGAACAAGAATTCGAACTCATAGCCAAAACATTCATGGGCTTGGAGCCTGTATTGGCAAAAGAGCTTACACAATTAGGAGCAAACAACGTGCGGATAGGACGGCGCATGGTATCGTTCACCGGCGACAAGGAGATGATGTACCGCGCAAACTTCAGCCTGCACACGGCCGTAAGGGTAATCAAGCCCATCAAGCACTTCAAGGCCAAGTCGGCCGACGACGTTTACGAAGAGGTTAAGAAAATAGACTGGAGCCAATACCTCGACTTGAAAAAGAGCTTCGCCGTTGACTCGGTGGTGTTCTCCGACGAGTTCCGCCACTCCAAGTTCGTGTCATACAAGGTAAAGGACGCAATCGTTGACCAGTTCCGCGAGAAGACCGGGCAGCGCCCCAACATCTCCGTGGCCAACCCCGACATACGCCTGAACATGCACATCGCCGAAGACCGCTGCACGCTTTCGCTCGACTCGAGCGGCGAAAGCCTGCACCGCCGCGGCTACAGGCAGGAGTCCGTGGAGGCTCCGCTCAACGAAGTGCTTGCCGCCGGCATGATACTCATGACTGGATGGAAGGGCGACACCGATTTCATCGACCCCATGTGCGGCTCCGGGACACTGCTCATCGAGGCCGCGCTCATTGCCCGGAACATGGCTCCCGGCGTGTTCCGCAAGAGCTATGCGTTTGAGAAATGGCCCGACTTCGACGCCGAACTCTTCGACCGCATCTACAACGACGACTCGCAAGAGCGCGAGTTCAACCACCATATATACGGCTACGACATCGACCCCAACGCCGTACAGAAGGCCAACCTCAATGTACGCGCCGCCGGACTGACCAAAGACATCACCGTAAAAATGGCCGACTTCAAGGACTTCAAACAGCCTGCCGAAAAGTCGATAATGGTGACAAACCCGCCATACGGCGAACGTATATCCACTCCAGACCTGCTCGGTACTTACCGCATGATTGGCGAAATACTCAAGCATCAGTTCAAGAACAACGACGCATGGGTGCTTAGCTACCGTGAGGAATGCTTTGACCAGATTGGCCTGAAGCCGTCAATAAAAATACCATTGTACAACGGTTCGCTTGAATGCGAGTTCCGCAAATACCAGATTTTTGAAGGAAGGCTTAGCGATTTCCGCGGTGCAGGCAACTTGCTCAAGACCGAAGAAGAGAAAAAAGCCATGTCGGAGAAACACCGTTTCAAGGAAAACCGCGAGTTCAAGAAACGGCTTGAAGAGCACGAAGAAAACGAAGAGGGCGACATCCGCACGTTCAAGTTCCATAAATTCGAGCTTGGCAATCAAGGTTCTCGTGACCGGGAACGCCGCAGGGACGACAGGGGAAAGCGCGACTTCGGACGCGGCAGACGCGACTTTGACGACCGTGGAGGACGCAACGACCGCCGTGGCGGACGTGACTTCAAAGGAAACTGGGACAGAAGAGACTTCGGCAAGAAAGGAAGAAGGTATGACGACTAAGCGAAACAACATATTCTCACGCAACGCAAGGCTGTGTGCCATGACGTTGCTCGCAATGTTAACCATTATGACAGGCTACGCACAGCAGCGCGAGTTTACGCTTGAAGACCTTAATTTCGGCGGCAACAACTATCACAACATGGTGCCGAAAAACAGGTATCTGACGTGGTGGGGCGACCAGCTTGTACGCCTCGACGTCGAGGAATGCAGTACCGTAGACAAGAAAACGAGCAAAGAAAAGCCGCTTTTCACCGTTGACGACATCAACAAATGGGCGGAGACAAAGGACGACAGCGACAAGATACGCCATCTGATGTACGCCTCTTTCCCCTACCCCGGCAAGCCACTGGTGCTCGTAAGCAGGAAAAACGAGCGGCTGCTCATCGACTTCAAGGCCAAGAAAACCGTATGGAAGCAACGCGCCGAAGGCGAGACTCACGCCGACTGGAACGCAAAATCGCGCGCCGTTGCATTCGTAAAGGACGACAACCTGTACGTGACCGACGCACAGGGGAACACCCGGCAGCTTACCAAGGACGGCAGCCACGACATTGTTTACGGACAAAGCGTGCACCGCGACGAGTTCGGCATATACAAAGGAACGTTCTGGAGCAACGACGGACAGAAGCTGGCCTTCTACCGTATGGACCAAAGCATGGTGACTGACTATCCACTCGTGAACATCGACACGCGCGTAGCCACAGAGCTTCCTACAAAATATCCCATGGCCGGAGAAACCAGCCACAAGGTCACAGTGGGCGTGTACGACCTGAAAACGGGCAAGACCGTCTACCTGAAAGCAGGCGACCCTACCGACCGTTACTTTACAAACATAGCTTGGAGCCCCGCCAACGAAGCCGTCTACATGATTGAGCTGAACCGCGACCAGACAGACATGGAACTGGTAAAATATGACGCTTCGACAGGCGAAAAACTGTCCACCTTATATAAAGAGCACCACGACAAGTACGTGCATCCAGTCAATCCGATAACATTCCTGCCGTGGGACGCCGACAAGTTCATACTGCAAAGCGAGAAGGACGGCTACAACCACCTGTACCTTTTCAACACGAAAGGCGAGCAACTGAAGCAGATTACAAGCGGCAAATGGGTCGTGCTCGGCCTCATCGGATTTACGTCAAAGCCCGGAGAGGTGCTGATTTTGTCAACGGAAAGCAGTCCGATACAAAACAACATCTATAAAGTAAACGTAGAAACAGGCAAGCGTACATTGCTCGACAACGGCCGCGGATGCCACGCCAACACGTATGGCGGAGGCGGACACCGCTATCCAATGCTGTCGGCTTCAGGCCGCTATGCCTTCGACAGCTACTCGGAGCCTGACGTTCCGCGTAGCATCGACATCATAGACATTGAAAAGGAAAAAGGCTACAGCTACTTCAAGGCCGACAATCCGTGGACAGGATACAACGTGCCCGAATACTCTTGCGGCACAATCAAGGCCGCCGACGGAGTGACAGACCTGTACTACCGCATGGTGAAACCCGTCAACTTCGACCCCAACAAGAAATATCCCACCGTGGTTTATGTCTACGGAGGCCCCGGAGTACGCAACGTCGAGGCGCGATGGCACTATGCTAGCCGCAGCTGGGAGACATACATGGCACAAAAAGGTTACTTGCTTTTCATCCTCGACAACCGCGGTTCAAGCGACCGCGGACGCGACTTCGAGCAGGCAACGTTCCGCCACCTCGGCGTGGAAGAGATGAAAGACCAGCTTAAAGGAGTAGAATATCTGAAGTCACTTGAATATGTGGACACAACGAGAATGGGCGTTCACGGCTGGAGCTACGGCGGTTTTATGACGACATCGCTCATGACTACCTATCCAGACGTATTCAAAGTGGGAGTTGCCGGAGGGCCTGTCATCGACTGGAAGTGGTACGAAGTCATGTACGGCGAACGTTACATGGACACGCCGCAGGCCAATCCTGACGGCTACGCAGAGACCAGTCTCATCAACAAAGCCAAGAACCTGAAAGGCAAACTGCAAATAATCATCGGTACAGACGACCCAACCGTTGTTCCGCAACACGCCCTGTCATTCATCAAGAAGTGCAACGAAGTGGGCACACAGCCCGACTTCTACGTTTATCCAGGCGAGGGACACAACATGATGGGGCATCAAAGCGTACATCTGCACGAACGCATAACGCAGTACTTCGAGGACTATCTGAAATAAGCGCGATAGCTAACCTGGCGCATGGCCGTTTCCATGCGCCAGGCCTATAATATTTTAACAAGCCCGGATGACATTCACAGCGGAAAACATATTGCTCATAGGCTCTGTGCTGATGTTCGTCAGCATTGTTGTCGGCAAGACCGGATATAAGTTCGGTGTGCCGGCATTGCTGCTATTCCTAATCGTGGGCATGGTTTTCGGTAGCGACGGATTAGGTTTGCAGTTCCACAATGCCAACGAGGCGCAGTTCATCGGCATGGTGGCGTTAAGCGTAATCCTGTTCTCAGGTGGTATGGACACAAAGTATAAGGACATACGGCCTGTACTCTCGCCGGGAATTGTTCTCTCAACCGTCGGCGTACTGCTGACCGCCATTTTCACTGGACTGTTCATCTGGTGGCTGTCCGGCATGAGCTGGACTAACATCGCACTGCCGTTTACAACATCTCTGTTGCTGGCCTCAACGATGTCAAGTACCGACTCGGCATCGGTATTCGCCATCCTCCGTTCGCAAAAAATGCACCTCAAGCATAACCTCCGTCCAATGCTTGAACTTGAAAGCGGAAGCAACGACCCGATGGCTTACATGCTGACGATTGTGCTCATACAGATAATCAACTCTGCCGGAATGTCGTTCGCATCGATACTGGGAATGTTCGTTGTGCAGTTCCTCATAGGCATTGTTTTCGGCTATTTGCTCGGACGCTTGGCGGTAATCATCCTCAACAGGCTGAACATCGACAACCAGGCCCTTTACCCGATACTGCTGCTGGCGTTTGTATTCTTCACCTTCAGTATTACCGATTTGGCGTACGGCAACGGCTATCTGGCCGTGTATATCTGCGGAATGATTGTCGGGAACAGCAAGATTGCGCACCGCAAGGACACAATTACGTTCATTGACGGACTGACATGGCTGTTCCAGATAATAATGTTCCTCTGCCTGGGACTGCTCGTCAATCCGCACGAAATGCTTGAAGTGGCAGCCGTTGCATTGCTCATCGGCATATTCATGATAGTCATCGGAAGACCGTTAAGCGTCATGCTGTGCCTCCTTCCGTTCAAGAACATCAACATGCGGTCGCGCCTTTTCGTGTCATGGGTTGGCCTGCGCGGTGCAGTTCCGATAATATTCGCCACTTATCCGGTGGTGGCAAACGTCGAGGGTTCAAACATAATGTTCAACATTGTGTTCTTCATAACCATTGTTTCGCTTGTCGTCCAAGGTACGACAGTTTCTTTCATGGCTGGCAAACTGAAACTTAGCGAGCCTATGCCTAAGACAGGCAACGACTTCGGAGTAGAACTGCCGGAAGAAATAAACACAGACCTGACAGACATGACCGTCACCGCCGAATCATTGGAGCGAGGCAATACTCTAAAGGAAATGCAACTGCCCAAGGGCAAACTCGTCATATTGGTGAAGCGTGACGACGAATACCTTATACCCGACGGCAGCCTGACACTGCACGAAGGAGACAAGCTTCTCGTAATATCAGACAAGAAAAAAGATGATTACTGAACGCTAACAAACAGAATTTTAACGACATTAACCACTTCAGCTATCAAAGATATAGATTATGAAAATATTACTCTTAGGAAGCGGAGGGCGTGAGCACGCCTTGGCTTGGAAGATTGCACAAAGTCCGAAAGTAGACAAACTATACATAGCTCCAGGCAACGCCGGGACTGCAAACGTAGGCGAAAACGTCGACATAAAGGCCGACGATTTTGAAAGTTTGAAGAACTTTGCAGTGACAAACGATGTCAACATGGTGGTTGTCGGGCCTGAAGACCCACTGGTGAAAGGCATCTACGACGACTTCAAGGCTGACAGCCGCACTGCCGGAATACCCGTAATTGGTCCGTCGAAGCTCGGCGCACAGCTTGAAGGCTCAAAGGACTTTGCAAAGAAGTTCATGCAAAGACACAACATCCCGACTGCGAAATACAAGACTTTCAACGGCACCACGCTCGACGAGGGTCTGCATTTCCTCAAGACGTTGCAGCCTCCTTACGTGCTGAAAGCCGACGGGCTTTGCGCCGGGAAAGGAGTACTTATCGTGCCGACGCTTGACGAAGCCAAGAAGGAACTGCGCGACATGCTCGGCGGAATGTTCGGCAACGCGTCAGCAAACGTTGTCATTGAGGAATTTCTCAGCGGCATTGAATGCTCCGTTTTCGTGCTCACAGACGGCAAGAGCTACAAAATCCTTCCAGAAGCGAAGGACTACAAGCGCATCGGAGAAGGCGACACAGGGCTCAATACAGGCGGAATGGGCAGCGTTACCCCTGTTCCGTTCGCCACAAAGGATTGGATGCAGAAAGTGGAAGACCGCATCATACGCCCCACCGTTGAAGGACTTGCCGAGGAAGGACTGGATTACAAGGGCTTCATCTTCTTCGGGTTGATTAACGTTGGAGGCGACCCGATGGTGATAGAATATAACTGCCGCATGGGCGACCCCGAGACTGAAAGCGTCATGTTGCGCCTGAAGAGCGACATTGTAGACCTGTTCGAAGGTGTGGCGGAAGGCAATCTCGGCACGCGCAACATTGAATTTGACGATCGCGCTGCCGTCTGCGTGATGCTCGTCAGCGGCGGATACCCCGGGAAATACGACAAAGGCTTCCCCATAACCGGCATCGGTGACGTGGATGGCAGCATCGTGTTCCACTCCGGCACGGCATTGAAAGACGGACAGGTGGTAACCGCCGGAGGCCGCGTCATAGCCGTAAGCTCATACGGGAAAGACAAGGAAGAAGCCTTGGCAAAGTCGTTCAAGGAAGCGCAGAAAATCAACTTCACCGGCAAATACTTCCGCAGCGACATTGGGAAAGACCTTTGACAATTCATAATTCATAATGCATAATTCATAATTGGGCTGCGCGTAACACCTGATAGCGACATCACCCAATCATGAATTATGAATTATGAATTATGAATTATGAATTGAAAAAAGTGAAGCGATTACAAAACAGGATATCCGAAAGCCGCTTTGCGCTGCCAATTACGGCGGTTTACGCGCTTGGTGCATGGCTTGTAATGTGCGCAGTAAGCGGCAGGACATACGCCGAACTTGCCGTATTTGCCCTGTCGGCATACCTCATGGTCGAGCTGAACAACCGCAACGCGCTCATCAGAGTGTACAGCCGAATGGTGTCATGCACGTTCCTCGTGCTCGGAACGATGGCCGCTCCTGTAACGGGAAGCGTCGAGGTTGTCATTGTGCAACTGTGTTTCATCGCTGCATACCTTACGTTGTTCGCCTCATATCAGGACAAGCGTGCGCAGGGACGTATGTTTTATGCCTTCATGTTCATCGGCATTGCGAGCGTAATTTTTCCCCAGTCGCTGTTCTTCGTTCCTGTGTTGTGGGTTCTCATCGGCACCAACCTCATGGCTATGAGCTGGCGGAACTTCTGGGCATCGGCAATCGGGCTTACCGCGCCTTACTGGTTTATCGGAGGCTATTGCGCCATGACAGGCAGTTTTTTTGAAGTCACACAAAAGCTGAAATTCGACCTTTGGACGGTACATCCTTACGACATCACCATATCCGTTGACACGGCAGCGACTTTCGGCTTCACGTTGCTTGCCGCCGCCATCGGCACCGTCCACTTCCTGCGCAACAGCTACAAGGATAAAATCCGCACACGAATGATATACGAGATGCTTATCACGCTGGCCGCGTTCACCGCCGCGCTGGCTGTGCTGCAACCGGTAAACGCCGGACAGCTTACGGGCATACTCATCGTAAACGTATCGGTGCTGGCCGGCCACTTCTTCGCGCTTACCGGCACACGGTTCACCAACATAGCGTTCATACTGCTCGCATTGCTCGCCATTGCAATAACGGCGTTCAACATCATGAACATAACACCTGCGGCAAACAACATTTCACCATGGAGTCTCTGATAGGGATACTGACCGACTACGGCTACGCCGGAATGCTCGTATCTGCGTTCCTCGCAGGCAGCGTGTTCCCATTGAGCAGCGAAGTTGTAATGCTCGCGTTAATGGCGGCGGGGCTTGACCCGTGGGCATTGGTGATATACGGCACGGTAGGCAACACTCTCGGCAGCATGTTCAATTACTGGATAGGCTCGCTCGGGCGCATGGACTGGATAGAACGTTACCTCCACGTAAAGCCTAAAGACCTCGACCGTGCACGCCGCTTCATGGCCGGACGCGGCGCGTGGACAGGCTTTTTCGCCTTCCTGCCCGTAATAGGCGAAGGCATAACCATTGTGCTCGGCCTGATGCGCGCCAACATCACTCTGACCGTTGTCAGCGTAACAGCCGGCAAACTGGCACGCTACGCCCTGCTGGCCCTCGGCGTTAAAATATTCGTTTAGCCATTTTACCACTATTTCACCATCAGCCAGGCAATGTCCGCATTACCTGCACGTTTTATATATAAGAGGACACTAAAATCCATGATTATGAAAAGATTTGTTTTAACAGCAGTAGTGGCGGGGGGGGGGGTGGTCACCGCAGGCGCACAGACAGCAGGCGGCAAGAAGCCCTCTAAGCAGGAACGCAAGGCCATGCAGGCGCGCATAGACAGCCTGATGAATCTCAAGGCGCAAAGTGCAATCAACGATACGGCGTTCGTCATCGAAGCCAACGAGGTTACGTTCAAGCGCGGATATACCGTACACGTAACGTCAAACACCAATTTCATCGCCTTCTGCGGCGACAGCGCAGTAGTGCAGGTGGCGTTCAACGTGCCATGGCCGGGCTTCAACGGGCTTGGCGGCATCACCCTTGAGGGCAGCGTGTCGAATTATAAAAAGACCACCGACAAAAAGGGCAACATATACATACAGGCCAACGTCAACGGCGTGGGCATATCCGCCCAAGTGTTCATAACCCTGTGGCGCGGAGGCAACCAGGCCACGGCCAGCATACAGCAGAACTTCCGGTCGGGCCGCATCACGCTAAGCGGCAACACCGTTCCGCTGGAAGAAAGCAACATTTTCCAAGGCACGGCCATCTGACCGGTGTCCTGTTCAGCCAGCCCACGCGCTGCGGTCGCCCTCCTTGCACCTTCTGATAAGTTCTTCTGTCGTCATCAACATTACGCAAGCCTTACTGCGGCCTATTATTCTATGAGTGCGGAAACAGCAGATTACTGCATCCGGCACCGCAATTTATTTCAAAAACAAGCGCCCCGAACAGCAGGCCGCATTACATTCTAACGCCATACGCGGCATAAAATTACACCCATGCCGGAACTTCCAAACCGAATTCACAAGCCTGCAAGCCTCCTCCATGCGCGGCGCACAGCGTTAAAATATAATAAACTTACTGCTTCACGGCACAAAGTTTGTATCTTTGCAGCGCTTTATGGCGTTTTCATTGCGGAACAAATAATTATCACACATATCAGTAAATGAAACAATTTAGGTTGGTTGACAATATCCTTGGCTGGCTGGCATTCTTCATAGCGGCCTTCGTATATTGCAGCACTATCGAGCCGACAGCCAGTTTTTGGGACTGTCCTGAATTTATCACAACAGGTTACAAATTAGAGATAGGCCATCCGCCTGGAGCACCGTTCTTCATGCTCACGGCCAACTTGTTCTCACAGTTCGCCAGCGACCCGTCGCAAGTGGCGATGATGGTGAACACCATGAGCGCACTGCTTAGCGCAACGTGTATATTGTTCCTGTTCTGGACAATCACCCACCTTACACGTAAACTGATACTGAAAGACTGGAGCGCGCTTACCACCAACAAACTGATTGCCATCGAGGCGAGCGGCCTTGTGGGCGCACTCATCTACACGTTCAGCGACACCTTCTGGTTCAGTGCCGTCGAGGGCGAGGTTTATGCCTACTCGTCGGCGTTCACTGCGGTGGTGTTCTGGCTTATACTTAAATGGGAAGACCACGCCGACGAGCCGCACAGCGACCGCTGGCTTGTGCTGATTATGTACATGACAGGATTGAGCGTAGGCGTCCACCTGCTCAACCTTCTCTGCGTATCGGCCATCGTCTTGGTGTTCTATTACCGCAAATTCCCCAACGCCAACCTCAAAGGCTCGCTCATTGCGCTGCTCATTTCGTTCGTGCTCATCGCCGCAATACTTTACGGCGTGGTGCCGGGCATCGTCAAGGTTGGCGGCTGGTTCGAGCTGTTCTTTGTCAACACGCTGGGCTGTCCGTTCAATACGGGTGTGATAATATACATCATCCTGCTTGTGGCAGCAGTAATATGGGCCATCTATGAGAGCTATACGGGCAAGAATTTCAAGCGTGGGAACTTGGCGTTCCTGCTTGCCGTGGCAATGCTCGGAGTGCCGTTCTACGGCTATGGCTGGTCGGCCTTCTTCGTCGGAGTGGTGGCATTGGCGGTGTTGTGGTTCGTTATCAACCGCAAAGCCAACAACAAGCCGCTCGTAAGCGCACGCATAAAGAACACGACGCTGCTGTGCATGCTGATGCTGATGATTGGCTATTCAAGCTACGCCTTAATCGTAATACGCTCTTCGGCCAACCCTCCGATGGACCAGAACTCGCCAGAGGACATATTCACCCTCGGCAGCTATCTTAGCCGCGAACAGTACGGTGACTATCCGCTGGCTTACGGACATGCTTACACCTCGCAGGTGCAGCTCGACGTTGAAGACGGCATGTGCCGCCCGCACATGGTGTACGGCGCACCAATCTACCAGCGCAAGGAGAAAGCTTCGCCCGACGAGAAGGACTCATACTTCATCGTAAGCCGCAAGCGCGACTACGCTTACGCGCAAAACATGTTCTTCCCGAGGATGTGGAGTTCAAGCCACGCCGAGGCATACGAGAGCTGGATGGGCGGCGTTGACGGCAAACAAGTGCCTTATGACCGCTGTGGCGAGCCCATAATGGTGAAGATGCCGACAATGGCTGAAAACCTTTACTTCTTCCTGTCATACCAGTGCAATTTCATGTATTGGCGTTATTTCATGTGGAACTTCGCAGGAAGGCAGAACGACATACAGGGCAACGGCGAGCCGGAACACGGCAACTGGATAACAGGCATATCGTTCATAGACAACTGGAGATTAGGCGACCAAAGCAAACTGCCCGACGACCTGAAGCAGAACAAGGGGCACAACGTGTTCTACTGCCTGCCCCTGCTGCTCGGACTTATCGGCCTGTTCTGGCAGGCTTACCGCGGACAGCGCGGCATACGCCAGTTCTGGGTGGTGTTCTTCCTGTTCTTCATGACGGGACTTGCCATCGTGCTGTACCTCAATCAGACACCGGGACAGCCGCGTGAGCGCGACTATGCATACGCCGGTTCGTTCTACGCGTTCGCCATCTGGTGCGGCATCGGCGTTGCGGCAATCATCGACCTGCTCAAGAAATACGCCAAGCTGAACAGCACCGCAGCCACCATCGCCGTGTCTGTGCTCTGCCTGCTCGTGCCAATACAGATGGCAAGCCAGACATGGGACGACCACGACCGCAGCGGACGCTACGTCTGCCGCGACTTCGGACAGAACTACCTCATGTCCCTGCAGGACAAAGGCAACCCGATAATCTTCACCAACGGCGACAACGACACCTTCCCCCTGTGGTACAATCAGGATGTTGAAGGCGTAAGGACAGACGCCCGTGTATGCAACCTCAGCTATCTGGCAACAGACTGGTATATCGACCAGATGTGCCGCGACGCATACGACTCGCCTGCACTGCCGGTAACATGGCCGCGCCTTGATTACTGCTCGGGCACTAACGACTACATCGACGTGCAGCCTGAACTGAAGGGCCAGGTTCTCGACTTCTACAAGACTCATCCTGATGAAGCAAAGGCAGCATTCGGTGAAAATCCGTTTGAAGTCAAGAACATAATGAAATATTGGGTGCGCACTAAGAATCCAGACATGCACGTGATACCGACAGACACCCTCTATATCACAATAGACAAGGAGGCTGTGCGCAAGAGCGGCATGATAATGGCTGCCGACTCAATACCTGATCGCATGGTCATATCACTCAAAGGCAAGAACGCGCTTTACAAGAATGACCTGATGATGCTTGAAATTCTTGCACAATGCAACTGGACACGTCCCGTATATGTTGCCACTACGGTAGGTTCAGAGAACTACATGAACCTTGGCGACAACTTCGTACAGGAGGGACTCGCCAACCGCATCACTCCGTTCACCACCAACGCGGCCGGAGCAAAGAACTTCGATTCTGAACGCGTCTACACAAACATGATGACACGTTTCAAATACGGAGGCATCGACAAGAAGGGCATCTACCTTGACGAAACAGTGATGCGCATGTGTTACACCCACCGCCGGCTGTTCGCCCAGCTTGCCCTGCACCTCATCGCCGAAGGCAAGACCGACAAGGCAATGAAAGCGCTCGCTTACGCTGAAAAGGTAATACCGTCATATAACGTTCCGATGAACTACCTTAGCGGCGGACTCGACATCGCCAAGGCATACGCTTTGCTCAGCAGCCATAACAACAGCTACAAGGCGAAAGCCGCCGAAACGACAAAGCAGGTGTTCAACAACGCCCATCAGTATATGACATGGTATAACTCGCTCAAGGGAAGCCGCTTCGCACAAGCCCAGCAAGACTGCATGATGCACATATACATCATGAGCATGTGCATCGACAACGCCGACTTGTTCGACAAGGCTCTCGCCGATAAGCTTGAGGCACAACTCAAGGCCGACATGGCAACATACCAAAGCAAAGGCGGAGTTATACCGCAATAATTCAAGTAGTTAAAGGAGTTGAAGCAGTTGGAGGAGTTAAAGACAAAGGCCAATCGTCGTAACCCCCTGGCACAACAATCAAGAGTATTGTCTTTAACTCCTCTAACTACTTTAACTCCTTTAACTACTGAAAAGAAAAAATGATTATAGAGCAGCCTGCCAAATGGCTCCGCTGGCTATACCCACGGGCTACATGGCGCATGGACAAGACGGAAAAAGCCATTTACCTGACATTCGACGACGGTCCGATACCTGAATCCACACCTTTCATTCTTGACACTCTGGCTGACAACGGCATCAAGGCTACGTTCTTCATGGTCGGCGACAACGTAAGGAAATATCCCGACCTGTTCAGGCGCATAGTGGACGAAGGACATCAGGTAGGCAACCACACGTTCAACCATTGGGGCGGTTTCAAGCATTCAGCCAAGGCTTACAGCTCCAACGCCGAGAAAGCCAACAATCTCATAGGGGCGCACTTGTTCCGCCCTCCGCACGGTTGGATGCGTTGGGAGCAGTATTTCCGCCTCGGCCGCAAATACCGCATCGTAATGTGGGACCTCGTAACGCGCGACTACAGCAAGTGGCTCACGGCTGAAGACGTGCTCAATAACGTAAAACGCTACACGCGCAACGGCTCGATAATAACATTCCATGATTCGCTGAAAAGCATCGACAAGCTGCGCTACGCACTGCCCGAGGCATTGAAATGGCTGAAAGAGCAAGGATATGAGTTCAAGACTTTCGAGTGAACAAGTAAAAGCCGAGGCTAAAGACCTCGGCTTTTTCGCCTGCGGAATAGCCAAGGCCGCGCCCGTATCAGCCAGCTGCGCTGACCGTTTTCGCCGCTGGCTCCATGCCGGCTGCCATGCCGGCATGGACTATATGGCGCGCAACGTTGAGAAACGGCTCGACCCAACCCTGCTCATGCCCGGCGTAAAAAGCATCGTATGCGTAGCCCTCAACTACGCACCCGGCAGAAAACTGCCTGACGGAGAACCGCAAATAGCCTCCTACGCCCTCGGTCAAGATTATCACGACATTGTAAAGTCGCGCCTGCACACGCTCGCCTCGCGCCTCGGCATAACCGCCTACCGCGCATTCTGCGACACAGCCCCTGTGCTTGAACGCTATTGGGCGGCACAAGCGGGCCTTGGCTGGACTGGCCGCAACCACCTGCTCGTCATACCTCATGCAGGCAGCATGTTCTTTCTCGGCGAGCTGTTTCTCGACTTCGAATTGGACTACGACCGTCCCGTTCCCTCACGTTGCGGCACATGCCATGCCTGCATCGACGCCTGCCCCACAGGCGCAATCTGCCATGACGGCCAAATGCGGTCCGCCCGGTGTCTGTCATACCTTACGATAGAACACCACGGCGACATACCACCGGCATTCGCCACAAAAATGGGTGACTACATTTACGGCTGCGACCGTTGCCTAACCGCCTGTCCGCACAACCGCTTCGCCACACCGGCCTGCGACCCGCAACTGCAGCCAAAGCCAGAACTGCTCTGCATGACGCGCTCCGACTGGCAAAACCTTACCATTGAGCAATACCGCAGCCTGTTCAAAGGCAGCGCCGTAAAACGGGCGAAATACGAAGGACTGAAAAGAAACATAGATGCAGCACTGAAAGAAATATGAGGTAAAAGACAACAATTATGAACTGTGAATTATGAATTGCGGAAAAGACATTGCCATAGCCGCCCTTGTCAGGGCGTTCTTCAAATATTACGTCACTGGAGTGCTTGAAACACAGACGGATACAGACATTCAAGAACACTTTGAGCCGAAAAACATCAAGCGCGTAATGCTCAAGCATTATGAACAAATATCAAAACACTTCAATAATGAAGCGTTTTACTCCTTGGCACGGATGAACTACAAGGCCGACGAAATAGAAAGCCTGCTAAGGCAGTTCGCCACACCGGCCACTACCGAAATGGAACTCGTGCGCTTCGCCTGCCGCACAGAAGAAATATACAACGTAATGGTTGAAGAATACCGCCGCAACTTCACAAACCTGCTCGCCGGACATATTGAAACCGAAGAGGAGCACGTCAACTCTTACACCCGCAACTCCTCAATCGGCGAAATCGACATCGACTTCGCGGAAAGCATCATAAACCGAATGGCCGCACGCGCTTACGAACTGGGAAAAGTGAAAGGGTGAAAAAGTGAAAAGGTAAAAAAGTAGAAAGGTAAAAAAGTAAAAACGGAACATCTATATGCGTTATAGAGAATATAGTTTTTTACCTTTTTACTCTTTTACCTTTATACCTTTTCACCCTTTCTACTTTTTTACCTTTCCACTTTTTCACCCTTTCAAATAACCACTGCAGTTCCGCTACATGTAACCATAAGCATTGAGCCGCCCTGCCCAATTGTCTCATAGTCAAGGTCAATGCCCACAACAGCGTTAGCGCCCAGTTCCATGGCACGCTCTTCCATTTCGTGCATGGCCGATTCCTTGGCTTCGCGCAGCACCTTTTCATACGTACCGCTACGGCCGCCGAAAAAATCGCTCAAACTGGCCATAAAATCCTTAAGCACATTCGCGCCTACAATAGTCTCTCCCGTCACCACGCCCTTATATTCAAGAATGCGACGCCCTTCAATAGTCGGTGTTGTTGATAATAACATTATTTCCTATTTTGATTAAACACGTTCATGATGCGAATGTACAAAAAAATCAGTATATTTGCATTTGTTCATATTCAAAAAACATCATTTTAACAGACAACTCACAATGAGTAACCGCCTTGAAACATCACGCCTGATCCTCCGCCCCTGGCTGGAAACCGACGCTGAAGCCCTGTACAAATACGCCAAAGACCCTGCCATAGGCCCAATAGCCGGGTGGCCGCCGCACACGTCGGTGGAAAACAGCCTCGAAATAATACGTACCGTCTTCGCCGCTCCTGAAACATACGCCGTGGTGCTGAAGGAAACTGGCGAACCCGTAGGCAGCGCAGGCATAATGTTCGGCGACGGCATGCACAGCGCGGCGATGAAAGACGGCGAAGCCGAAATAGGCTACTGGATAGGCGTGCCCTACTGGAGGCAAGGACTTATCCCCGAAGCCGTGCAGTGCCTGCTTCACCGTTGTTTTACAGACCTAAACCTCTCCGCCGTATGGTGCGGATACTACGACGGCAACCGGCAGTCGTGCCGGGTGATGGAGAAATGCGGATTGACATACCACCATACCGAAACCGGCAACACATCGCCGTTAGGCGACATCCGCACGGAACACTTCATGCGGATTACGGCAGAGGAATGGAAACAACTGAAAACCGGCCACAATATATAATCGAAAAACTTGTTGTGCATAGCCAAACAGCCCAACGCACTCTATCTAATTCAAGGCGATAAGATAATCAGATTTTACAAATACAGTAAATTTTTGAACAGAAAAACATATAAAACATGCTTTCGTATTCAAAATTTTACTATCTTTGCCTTATGAACAGCCTATTACAACAATTAGGAAATATACCTGTAACAGCTTCGACGTTGGCATCTTTATTTCCTCACATCAATGGGGAAAGCCAAAAGGTCAGACTACTTGAGCGCAACAAGCAAATTATCCGCCTCAAGAAAGGACTTTATATATGCAGCCCGGAAGTAACAGGAAAGGCATTGTCTACAGAATTGATAGCCAACCATCTGTATGCCCCTTCGTATGTATCTATGTCGTCCGCCCTACGATACTACGCCTTAATACCTGAAACCGTATATACCAATCAGTCGATGACATTTAAGCACGCAAAAACATTCGACACACCATTAGGCAGATTTGAATATACGCACATTTCAAGAGAAGCGTTTTCTATTGGCTTGTCTTGCGTCCAGAAAGATGATTACGCCTTTGTAATAGCAACACCTGAAAAGGCACTATGCGACCTGATTGCCAATTCCACAAATGTAAACCTCCGCTATCTGAAAGATGCTGAAATGTATTTGGAAGAGGACATACGTATGGAACGTGACGACTTCAAGCAGATGGATGCCAGAATATTCGAAGAATACATCAAGGTCGGAAAAAAAACTAATTCTATACAGACATTACTGAAACTACTGAAAAAATGAACAATGACATTTACAACAATATGCTGTCCGTATACGATTTGTCAACTGAGCAACAGAAAAGAAATGCAATTTTTGAAGTAAACCAGCAGGTAATACTTGCAGGACTTTACAATGGCGGATTTTTTAATACAGCGGCTTTCTACGGAGGTACTTGCCTACGTATATTCCACGGTCTCCAAAGATTTTCCGAGGACATGGATTTTTCTCTTTTAGCACCTGACGGCAATTTTGATTTCACGAAATACTTTCAGCCTATAATAGATACATTTGCTATTGTAGGCAGGGAAGTAGAGATAAAAAGGAAAGACAAAAAGAAATTCGGTAAAGTCGACTCAGCGTTCTTAAAGGACAATACAGACGTATATGATGTTTCATTTCAAACAGACAAGTCAATAAGAATAAAGATTGAAGTTGATACCCAACCTCCATTGAAATTCAGTACCGAACAGAAGCTGCTTTTGCAGCCGTTTTCTTTTATGACACGCTGCTTTGCCATACCCGACTTGTTCGCCGGAAAAATGCACGCGTTGGTCTACCGCACATGGAAAAACAGGGTAAAAGGCCGTGACTGGTATGATTTTGAGTGGTATGTACGCCATAACATACCTCTCGATTTTGCACATCTTGCAGAACGGGCACTCCAATTCAACAATGAAGTGATTGAGCAAAATTCTTTCATCGCCAAATTAAAAGAAAAACTGGCTTCTGCGAATATGAACCAAGTAAAGAATGACGTTCTTCCCTTTGTCAGAAATCCAAAGGAATTGGATATTTGGTCAAATGATTACTTCCTTCAGCTGGCAAACATGATTAGGTTTGAATGAACATATGTCTGAAGAACAAACAGACTTCATCGACAAACTTGAACCATTGAACATAGAAGCACGTTACCCTTCATATAAAGAGCGATTAATGAAAAGTCTGACCGCTGACCGTTGCATAGATTTGATTGAACAAACAGACAAATTAAGAACATGGATAAAGAGCAAGCTATAAAATTGGCACAACGCTATAAGGCGGCAGTCGCAGAACGGTTGCCCTTAAAGGCTCTTTACCTTTATGGTTCATACAGCAAAGGCAACCATACGGAGGATAGCGACATAGACATTGCCGTTGTGGTAGAACGAATGAGCGATGATTATTTTGAAGATACTCCTTTACTGTGGAAGCTGAAACGTAAGATAAGCAATCTTATAGAGCCAGTTCTACTTACAGAGGACACAAATAATCCTCTTTATGCAGACATTCTTAAAACAGGAATACTAATATAAACCGGACAGTTTTTCCGTCTCTGCCTTGAAAAAAGGATAGGAGTACTTTTTTCTAACTATATAGTTACATGGATTTCTTGATTATGCTTTTTTCAATATGTTCCGTAATAGGTATAGGGATATTGATTTTGTTCAAAACCAAAAGTGGGAAGAAATGGCTTGCCAACTTGTAAGGCTCATTGGCCTTAAACAGGCCATATCATACTGCAATATGCCACCTTTTAGCTTGTAAAAGGTGGCATATTACATTATAAAACACGGCAAACCGGAAGCCAAAAGGACACCAATTACAAACAATGAAATTATTTCATAAAAGCTCTGTCATCTGTCAGTTTTGGAGATAACAGGCTGATATTCAGAAAGTTAAGGACTGACAGATGTGTCCGTAATCTGTCAGTTTATGTCAGTCTTATCATTTACGGCTGACAGATACTGACAATAAGGGAATGTATCTGTCAGCTTACAACCTGCTGATTATCAGGATGATAAGTGTAAAACTGACAGATGACAGAGCTTTTACAATAATTATACAACCTCAATTTTATAACACGTCCCCCGTTCAGTGTGCCGTCCCTGAAACCCTGCGGATTTCAGTCGGCGTCCTATTTCAACTGTTGAAATCCGTGAAGGTAAATCCGGATATTCCCGGCGCACTATGGCGGCTATTTCCGTTGCTGTCAGTTCCTGTGCCGTTTCCTCTGACGACGGCTGGCGGAACATGGACTGCAGTATGTCGTCAATGTCGGTGCTGCGCATGAAGTGGCGGTTGGCGGCTATCAGGCTGCGCGTGGCCTCCTCACCGGGAAAACGCGGCGCGCCGCTGCGTATTTCGCTGGCGAGCTGGGCGTAGAGCTGCTGATAGTCTACCGGCGAGGTGAAGTCGATGCGCCCCGTCACCTTTGTACAAATAAAGCGGCGGCTTCCCGTCTCGTCGGTCAGCGGATGAGGATTGTTGGTTGTGGCGATGAAGCTGGCATAACGCCGCCCCGTGGTGAACGTGCTGCTGTAAGCCTTCATGGCGGTGACCTCGCTTTTCGAGATGAGATATTTCATTATCGGCTGGCGGCGGACTGAATAGCTGTCGAACTCGTCGATGTTTATCAGCGCGAAAGCCGAAAGCCCCTGCATCAGGGAGCGGTCGTTGCGGAAGTCAACGCGGTCGTTATAATACGGTTGCAAGGCCGGGGGCAGTATCATTTTTGTGAACGATGTCTTGCCGCAGCCCTGCTCACCGACGAGCAGCGGCACGAGTGCGTTGCCGTGCCGGCGGTCAAGCCCCATCCATTGGGCCGTCATCGAGCGCATCCACATGGCGAACAGCTCCGGCCAAAGCGCATTGCCCGTCGGCACACGGGCGGCGAAGTCCCTGAGGCGGGTGGGCCGGGCCCACTGAGTCG
>ERZ780076.44-NODE-44-length-68416-cov-5.231024_pt1 | contig 68416 bp, 38 predicted proteins | sample MGYA00511022_ERZ780076 | MGnify/ENA primary metagenome ERZ780076 (study PRJEB29588, sample SAMEA2148733) | human gut metagenome | biome: human gut; feature: human-associated habitat; material: faeces | place: Denmark | collected 2008/2010 ... | reverse complement strand
CTTTTCTCATCCAACAGATTTGCGGATGAACCCCCTCTCTCCTCCCTCCCTTCGGGAGGGAGCTTTATTGCCATTGCCTTATTGGCTGCATGTCGGCCATATAAGCCATTCTGTTAGCCGTGTTTCCCCTATCCGTCCCATAACTCCCGGCATGCCCGGCCCTTTCGGTTCTCCCCGTTTTCCCGGCTCTCCCGTCATCCCGTTTTTCGGCCTTTTGTTAACATAAAGTTTACACTATTGTAGGAAAAATGTAAAAAAATGGCCTTTATTAATAATTGTTAACTATCGGAGGGGTAAAAATAGAAATTTATTAATACCTTTGAAGCCGAAAACAATAACTAAACAGGTTCAACGTAGCGTGTACATATAAATACATTTTGTTGTCATGTGTGAAACGCGGCAGGACGATGCCGCGGTTAAGACTGTACAGCCTTTAAAAGGCGATAAGACTCATAGAATAACAAATAACCTCTGACGTATGATTAGACACATACTGATTCTTGCTTTTTTGGTTATAGCGGCCGCTCTCCCTGCGCCAGCGCAGAACGTAGCGGTGAAAACCAATGCCCTGTATTGGGCTACCACAACGCCTAACATTGGCGTAGAAGCGTCCGTAGGTAAAAAACACTCCCTCCAGTTGTTTTATGGATTTAACCCGTGGAAACAGTCCGGCGGCAAGCAGCGCAGCCTGCGCCACTGGTTGCTGATGCCTGAATACCGTTACTGGTTCTGCGAGAGCTTTAACGGATGGTTTGTGGGTGCCCACCTCATGGGAGGGCAGTTCAACGTGAGCAACATCGACATGCCCTTCGGATTGCTCGACGAGGTTGAGGACCACCGCTACGAAGGATGGTACGCCGGTGGCGGCATAACAGGTGGTTATCAGTGGGTGCTGTCGAAACACTGGAACATAGAGGCGTCGCTCGGCCTTGGCTATGACTACATAAAGTTCGACAAGTTCAGGTGCGGCGAGTGCGGAGAAAAAGTGAAGTCCGACCACAAAAATTACTTCGGCCCTACAAAGCTCGCTTTAAGCGTGCTGTATATATTTTAAAAGGTGAGAAGGTGAGAAGGTGAGGAGGTGAGAAAAGTAAAAAGGTAAAAAAGTAAAAAAGTAAAAAAGTAAAACCCTCATATCTCCCAGTTCTCCCATAACTCCCATAATTCCCAAAAACCGTAAAAAATGAAACGTTACACATTAATATATATGTCAGCCCTACTTGCCGCGCCGTGTGCCTTGCAGGCACAGACCGACGGCACGCGCCTTGCTGACAACTCAATCGTGATTGAAAACAAGAAGGTAGAGCAGACCGACCACAGCCTTGTGGTTGACCTCACGCTCAACATGGACTCGCTCCACCTGCGCTCGAACCAGAGGCTGGTGTTCACACCCGTGGTACGCTCAAAAGACGGACAAGAGCGGCTGATGCCGCAAATAGTAGTCAACGGACGCAAGCAGGACATATCCTTCAAGCGTTACGCCCACAAGGATTTTCCTGACGACGCGCAGGTTGTGCGCCGCAAGAACGGAACGGCGCAGAGCTACGATTACAACGCCGTTGTGCCATACGAGGAATGGATGAAGAACGCTGACGTGGTGATTGCCGAAGACCTTTGCGGATGCGGCGACATAGAGGAGCAGAACCAGACCGTAATACAACGCCTGCGCACGCCGTACATGGCTTACCTGCGCCCGAAGGCCGAGGCGCGGAAGGCGCGCACCGAGGAGGGCAGGGCGTTCATTGACTTCCCCGTGGACAAGACAACGCTTTATCCCGACTACCGCAACAACCCGCGCGAGCTTGACAAGATTGTGGGCACAATCAACCTTGTAAAGGAAGACAAGAACGTGTCGATTACCAACATCGAAATTCACGGATACGCCTCGCCCGAGGCTCCTTACGACTATAACGCGCGGCTGGCTGAAGGACGCGCCAAGACGCTTACCGACCATGTGCGCCGCCTAGTCAACCTTGACGACCGCCTGTTCAAGGTTACGTCTACGCCCGAGGACTGGGACGGACTGCGCGAGGCCCTGCTGTCAAGCAATCTCGAGCACAAGAAGGAGATACTTGACATCATCGACAACAGCGGGCTTGAGCCTGACGCACGCGAGTGGAAGATAAAGTCTACTTATCCGCAGGACTACCGCTTCATGCTCGACACGTTCTATCCGGCCCTGCGCCATTCCGACTATGTGGTAAGCTACACCGTGCGCCCGTTCTCTGTAGAAGAAGCCAAGGAGATACTGCGCACAAAGCCCAAGCAGCTGTCGCTTGAAGAGATGTACCTCGTGGCGCAGACTTACGAACCGGGGTCTGACGAGTTCAACGAGGTGTTCCAGACCGCAGTGCGCCTTTATCCCGAAGACCCCACGGCCAACCTCAACGCAGCATGCGCCGAGATTGAGCGGGGCGACTACAAGGCAGCGTCGCGTTATCTCGACAAGGCCGGCAACTCGCCATACGCGGCACACGCACGCGGAGTGATAGCCCTGAAGCAGGGCGACGACGGCGAGGCGCGCCGGCAGTTCACCAGCGCCGCGCAGGGCGGAGTGAAGGAGGCGCAGCAGAACCTCGACATAATGGGCGACTGACGGCGCACGGCACAGCCTTTGGCGTATGACATTTATGACGGATGCAAGGCATAAGCCAACGCATCATTGATTGAAGAATATAACAACACATTAATTATTTAAGTTCTTAACAGATGAAAACAACAAAGTTTTTTGCTCTCGCGCTTGCGGTGCTTGCGCTGGGGGCATGTTCAAGCGACGATGTCATTGGACAGAAAGAACCTGCCATCACCGGTGGTGAAAAGGGCTATGTGAGCATATCTGTGAACATGCCTACACAGCCTACCGGGCGTGCATTTGATGAAACGCTTGACGACGGTCTGCCTTCAGAGTATAAGGTGAACGACGCTACGTTGCTCCTGTTCTCCGGCGAGACCGAGGACGGCGCTACGTTCGCCTCTGCTTACAATCTTGACGCCACAGGCTTCGCTATGAACGGCAGCACTACAGACCAAATCACATCCAGTGCCACGCTCGTTCAGGAAGTAACCGTGCCGACGACAGAGGACAATGGCAATATCTACGCTCTCGTTGTGCTGAACAACAACGGCAAGATTGCAGCTGGTGCTGACGGAACGTTGACCGTCGGTGGTGAGAAATTTACCGGCACTTTCAAGGATTTTTATGGCAAAACGCTGACACTCACAAACGGTGCTGACGACATTACCGGCAACGGCATCTTTATGAGCAACGCTCCGCTTTATTCAAAGCCGGGCGGTGCTTCTGAACCCAAAGACGGTACTGTATCGACCCTTACCGTGATAGATAAGAATAAAATCTATACTACAGAGGCCGAGGCGAGCAGTAACCCTGCAGCCAACATCTATGTTGAGCGCGCTGTGGCTAAGGTTACTGTAAATGCAACGGGCAGCCAGACTGTTACAGGTGGTAACGAAAACCTCGCATCGTATGAGGTTGCAGGCTGGACGTTCAACGTTGCCAACACCAAGACTTATCCCGTGCGCAATGTGGCCAACGGCTCTTCTTGGTGGGCACTTAAGGCTGCAGGTACTACAGGTGCAGACCAGTATCGCTTCGTAGGCAATGTAGCCGTTGCAACAAACCTTTACCGCACATATTTCGGTGAAGACCCGAACTATAGTACTTATAGCGCTGACGATTTCATTTCCAAGTCAGGCGAAGACCTTGACAACACGACATTGTTTGGTTTCGGTGCAGACAATCCGGGCTACTGCCTTGAGAACACGTTTGATGTGGCTAACATGATAAACAACCGCACAACCCAGGTGGTTGTAAAGGCGAAGCTTACCCTTGGCAGCGGTTTGGCCGAGAACGACGGAAGTTTCTATGTCCTCAACGGCAACACCTCTACTATTTATAAGAAAGACGGCGTTGTGGCTACAGTTCAGGGCAGGATAGCAGACTGGCTGCAAGCCAACTGGGACACATACTTTGATGCTGACGGAACCATACAAGGAACGGCAATCGACGTTGTGCTTTCAAATGCAACGACTGACGAGGGAGGCGTGATAACAATCACTTCCGCTACACTTGATGAAGAAGATGTTGAAGGTCTTGGCTTTAAGGACAGCAAGGACCTTAAAACATTGAATGAAGACATCGCCGAACAGGTTGCGGCCCTTAATGCCGAGGATGGCCTTGAGATATCTTATTACAAGGGCGGATACGCTTATTATCCTATATTGATCAAGCACTTCGGTGACGACCAGACCCCGTGGACAGAAGAAGCGTCCAATACCAGCGGTGCTTATGCAGGAGATGCTGCTAATGCAAACTGGCTCGGACGTTACGGCGTGCTCCGCAACAACTGGTACGACATAACCGTGACAGGCATCAAGAACATCGGTTCGCCTTCAGTTCCCGACATCACCGGTGACACTGACGACCCGCAGAACCGCTACATCGCTGTAAGCATCAACGTCCTCTCTTGGGCTAAGCGTACACAGAATGCGGATTTGTAAAGACAGTTTCAATGTAGATGTAATATCTCGTTCCGGTGGCGCCGTTTCGGCGGCGCCATCGGGATTAAAAACAACAAAAACAACAACAATCGCGGCAGCACATGCCGCAACGCTTCTGGCGACAGCCGCCAGGTTTTGTAGAAAAGTCAAATTAGCCGGCACGGCTTGGATGACACCGGCGCCCTATGGGCACCCAACAAATAAGAAAATTAAGAGTGAGGAGTGAAGAATTAAGGGTGAAGAATTAAGAATTAAGAGCGAAGAATTAAGAATTAAGAGTGAATAGTCCGCATGGCTGTTATCAGCCCTATTACTCCTATCCATCCCAGCTCTCCTATTTCTCCCAGTACTCCTATCTCTCCCATTATAAAGAGAAACACTAAAAATATTAGTATGGAATATTCAGCGAAAAAACCTTTCAGATGGTTGTGCTGCATGCTGCTCGCAGCCGCCGCGTTCACTTCGTGCGGCATGATGGAGGACGACTTGAAAGACTGCCCCTACGGACTTTATGTCAGCTTCAAGTATGACTATAACCTTCAGCGCGCCGACATGTTCAACGACCACGTAGGCTCTGTCACCCTCTACATCTTCGACGAGCAGGGAAAGCTCGTGAAGACGCAGGAAGAGAGCAACGTCGGGGCGGTGGCACCTCTTAAGGACGCAGGCTATGCCATGCATATAACCGACCTCGCACCGGGACGTTACCAGTTTATCGCGCTGGCAGGACAGCGGCCATACGCCGACATGCTTGCCGATTCACGCGCACGCTTCGTGCGCAACGACTTGGCCGCAGGCGATGACATGACGGCCGTCGGCGTACAGCTTGACCGCGTGCAGACAGGCAGCAACATGTATGACATAGTAAACAACGCGCTGCCGCTTGACACCCTTTGGCACGGCATGCTGACGGAGCCGGTGCAGGTGTACAGCCGCGAGGCCAACCGCGCAGCTTACGCTACGGTTCCGCTCGTGCGCGACACCAAGAGGATTACCGTGAGCCTGCGCGAGATTAGCGACCCGAGGGAAATGGACATCGCTGATTATGAAATGACGATAACCGACAAGAACTCCACGCTGCTGTGGGACAACTCCGTTGACGAGGCTACCGGCACTGTGGTTTACCGCCCATACGCGACGTGGAACACCGACGACCTTACTCCGCCTACCGACCAGAACGGCAACGTGCTCGAAGGCGTAGGCCATACCGGACACGCGGAGTTTATGACTTCGCGCCTGATAAGCCACGACGACCCGGGTGACGACGGAGTGCTTGCTATAAGGAACAAGAACAGCAATACGGAGAACATTACGGTAAACCTGCCCGACATCCTCTCGCGCCTTGCCAACTATGACGAGATGCGCAACTATTCAAAGCAGGAGTTCCTTGACCGCGGCTATGACTACGACCTTGAGTTTTTCCTACTGAACGGAAAGCTGCAATACATTAACGTCAGCATAAGCGTGCTCGGCTGGACAAAGCGCGTGCAGTTTGAAGAACTGTGAGTGGAAGGCGGGAGGTTGAGAATACGAGAAAGTGAGTGGAGAGAAACCTAAACAGTTATTGGCTATGAAATGTGATTTATGTAAATACTGTGGCGCGGCGCTTTATGCGGCATTGGCGTTGATGGCGGCATCGTGCAGCATGAGCGACGACATCTCTGCCGATTGCGGCCGCACGGACGATGCTAAGCAGGTCTACGTGAAGCTGCGCGTTTCCGTTCCGTCACAGGCTCCCGTCTCGCGTGCCGGCGACCCCACTGGCGGTGAAGCCGGTGATAGCACGGAAGTGGGGCAGACTTATGAGAACAGCATAAACTCTGTACTTGTATTCTTTTACCGTGCTGACGACAACAACAACATAAACGCTGAAGCCTCAACCCCGATTGACGAGTATGCTTATCTTACGGTGAACGGAGAGGATAACGGCAGCTGGGTAACAAACCCCGTTCAGGTGTCGTTGGATTTGAACACGCCGTATAATGTGATAGTAGTAGCCAACCCCGGCGACATCTCTTGGGCCGGAACCGAAGGCCGGACGCTCGGCGGAGTGCGCGACCATATCTATAAGCAGGCATGGAAAGAAAGCGGTGACGGTTACACTGACTTCGTGATGTCGTCAGAAGACGGAACGGAGACAATCACCGTGACCGAAAAGAACACAAGCGAGGCCAATCCGGCCACGACCAACGTTGACGTTGAGCGTCTGGCGGCGCGCGTTGACTATCAGGAAACAGGGACTTATACATGCGAAGACAATATTGGTTCTGTAGAAATCACCGGAGCGGCAATCATCAACCAGCTTACCGCAGGCACATACCTTATCAAGCGCGTGACTCAAGACGGCAGCTTAACCGATAACGTCACCTATCTTGGCGACGAAGAGCCTGCAGGCGCAGGCGGAGGCGTAGCCACCAATTACGTAATAGACCCGTGGATGGCGGACAAGACAGCGGCTAACGCCATGCTGTCAGATGGCAATACTCCTTTTGAAGTTAATGGAACGAAGGTAAATGCCGCAGGGCTTTACGAACAGGAAACTTACTACCCCACAATACCTGACGGCGCAAACCCTGAAGCGTGGGCAGACTATTGCAAGAAGGGCACGCCGATGGAAGACGCAGGCGACGGCTGGACGCGCGTTGGCTATACGCTTGAAAACACAACGTTGGCGGAAAATACGTCGACAAACTACAACACGGGCATCGTGTTCAAGGCGCAGTTCACTCCGGCTGTCGTTGCGGACTATACTTATACTCCCGGCAACACGTTCTTCCGTTATGACAACACAATCTATACCACGCTTACCGGCATGATGGCAAGCCTTAACGGCCAGCAGAACTTCGCCCAATACGTCAGTGACGCAATACAGGGATTTAAGTCATGGAGCGACGTTACGGAATTTGCCGACGGACTGACCGACCCCACAGGCTACGCCGCCTATCTGAAAGGGCTTGCCGGGTCAGGTGCGGATACAGGTTTCAGCATCGACAGCATTTACGATTGGAACGGATACATGCGTAACGTGCTTGGCGTAGATGAACGCAATTCAGGAAAAGGTCCGCAGATAAACCAAGGCGGCATAAACACTCGCGATGTGCTGTTTACCAACAGCAAGGAGCGGCTGCGCACGTATTATAAAGGACAATGCTACTACATCTGGTGGCTGCGCCACAGCAACAACGGTGACGACACCACCAACGGCATCATGGAGTATGCCGTGGTGCGCAACAATATATATAAGGTGACCGTAAGCTCTGTCTCGTCAATCGGCGGCGACATACCAGGTGCCGAAGAACTGCGCGCCCATGTATATGTGAACGACTGGGTGTCGCTCGAAGAAGAGACATTGCCCATGTAATGAAATGTAAAGAGACGGCTTATGAAAACATACGCATTCTTATTAAGATACGCCCTGCTGGCACTGCCGTTGGCGTGCGCCTCGCTGATGTCGTCGTGCAGCGACGACGATGACGGCGGCACGTATGACAACGGTCCGGTGACGGTGCGCCTGAATGTGTCAGCCGCACAGATAGGCGACCTCAACGGCACACGTGCCGAGGGTGACATAGTGCCTGCCGACGAGCACGAATTTATCAATACGCTGAAGGTGTACATCGTGAACGATGCTAACCAAATAGTGCAAGACTTGTCGCCCGACCTAAGCTCGAACATCCTGGCACAGACAGGCGACCTCGAGGAGTGGCATTCAGACCCGATAACCATCGCCCCGGGAACTTACACCGTTTACGCCTTTGCCAACATAGAAAAATACAATGGCGAGACGGATGACACGCAAAACTTGACAGGCGAAGCCATGCTGGGGCAATGCTTCCCGGCAGGCGGAACATTGAATACTGACACCCTTAATGCCTACCGCATTAAAAACCCGGCGGAGAACATTGACTTTGGCAACGAAATGTACATCCCGATGAGCGGCGTAAGCGAGAAGTTGACAGTAACAAGCGACATGAACAACGGCAGCGGAGCCGGCTTCACGGTGCATCTCGACCGCCTTGTAAGCAAAGTGAAAATGACTATAAGCGATTTTCCCGAAACCGTGAACGAGAATACCACATTTACATTCTTCGGCTATTCGCAGAATGTACCGCTGATGGAAGGCTCGACTTCAAGCGCTTATTACGGCGACCGCACCGGTGAATTCACAGCCAAGCTAAGCGATGTGGAAGATACGGAGGGCGTCAGGCAGTTCTCGTTTTATGCCAACGAAACACCTGACAGCATCCCGTTTACAGTGACACTCGCTACCGACAACACCACCGGCGTTACCACTTATACAGCCAGCCCCCGTCGCCGCGAGCTGCCACGCAACACTGTTTATCCCCTAACGCTCACCTTCCCAGATTTCACGCCGCAGTTTGAGTGGCAGTCATGGGAAGCCGCAATCGGCTCAGTGCCCGTAGAGGTTGTAGTTGAAGAGAACAATTACATCGTGAAAATCGCCTCGGGCAACACGTTCAAGTTCACCGTAAACGGCGTTAACGGAACTAACAGCCAGTTGCCAAGCGCGACATGGGCACACGGCGACGTAACCAACCAGATAACCGACATACAAATCGGCAACAACGCCATCAGCGGCGCGATTTCTGCCGGCGTACCCGTAGGAACGCTTATCCCCCTCACGGTAACGGTTAACTGGACAGCCGATTACACTGACGCAACAGGCTCAACCGAGAAGAGAAACTTCACCCGCACATACAACGTGACCATCGAGACCATTGATATTTGGGGCACCAAATACAAGTCTTCAACCCGCAGCGGCTCATGGCGCACTTACCGCCTTACGCCCGAAGTTCTCAACATGTTCATCAAACGATAAAAGAAGGAACAAGACATGAAAACAAATAATCTAATATACAAGGCCCTCTCGCTCGTCGCCCTGCTCTGCCTGGGGCAGACTGCGGCGTGGGCGCAGAATATAAATGACAACTATCGCAACTATACCATACAGCACAAAAAGGCAAAATGGTATAATTTGCGTGCTACAATCGGTGAAAGTGCTAAAGCTTTGGATACATTCAACGACGATGAGAAAATGTTCCGAAATGATTATACCGGTACGGAAATCCAGGCTGCGCACACATATTACGACACATTATATGTAAGGAAAGGCGAAGACGTTACATTAACGTTGCCGTTGGTATCTCAAAGTTATAACGCAAGCTCAAACAAGCAAGTAAGTGCGCAAGCGTATCAGCGTTGGTACAATTTCGTTACAGAAGGGACTTTCAGTTATACGCATGGCAGAACACAAGATATATTGTCACCATCAAGCAATTGCCTACGTTATGCCAACGGATATGTGGCAGGAACCGCTGTCAATAATGTTTCAATGGCAACCGTAACATTCCATTATCCGACAGACAACGAGTATAGCTCATACAGCAGGAATGGATTAAAAAACGGAAGTGCCGGCAACAACTATTATCTCGTAGCTTGCGACGCCTCTGGTTACCTTGACTTCACAAGCGATGGCACAAAAGGCAGTTTCAGTAGTAACAATGGTTGGTATGAGCCTACGTTGAGCCTCCGCGCCGTTTATTACATCATTGGCGTTGACGACCGTGGCGGAGCTGACGAAACCGAAGGATGGAAGAACGGCATGGGCCGTTTGGAGAACGCCGCATATCGAGGCGGTGACGGCACAAACAAGAAGTTCTTGGAAGAATATGACATCACCTTCCCCTGCGACCACCTCGGCAACCAGAGTGACGAGCTTGTGGCCTTGTCGAAATTCGCCAACGGTTACCGTATCGACGGCGACAATAACGACGAGCTAACAGTAACCATTACTGACGGGGATGACACATTCGCTCTTCTTCGCTTTACCAATGACAATGACCGTCAGGGAGGATGCGGAACAAGTGAAACCGGAAATACGACAACCATTTCTGGCGACTCGCGTTCAATCTTCTTTAGGAAGAAAAGCGCGGGCAAACAGAAGCCTTGGAGTGTAAACGATGGAGAAACAGCTACTATTGTCGTAACAAAAAAAGTGAACAATACGACATATAACATTGCGAAATTCAACCTTACTTTCAAGAAAGACACCCGTCTGCTCACCCAGCACGAGTTAGACAGGCTTGACAGCATACGTCTTGGCGGCAGTCATAATAATGTTAATTTAGATAATTGGTATCGGCGTTCATATCAGTACCGCACACCGGAATACCTGCGCAGCAATTATAATTTGTTGACGTCAAGGACATTCGACTACGACCCCGAAGTTGCCGAAAAGTCCAGCCAAACCGACGCCAGCGGCAACCACTGGTATTACCCGTTCCCTCTTGACTGGAGTTACAGTTCGTATGCCTTCTTCGACGGCTCAACATTCACCGACTTCGCTGGTTCAACAACAGGCAACGATAACTACAACAAACATCCATTTGCCGAGTGGGGCTATTACGCCATAACCAACGAATATGTAGGCTATGGTGACAAGGTTAAGAATGGAGTAAAGCGTCCTACCAATGCTTCTCTTGGAGGCAAAAACGCCGACGGCTACTTCCTTTATGTTGACGCGTCAGACAAACCTGGAAAAATAGTAACTCTGCCGTTTGAAGAGAACCTTTGCCCTGGTACAGAGCTATTTGTCAGCGCATGGGTGAAAAGTGCTGACGAAAACGCGGGCAACAGAGCTAACTCCGCCATGCTGTTCACCATCTACGGAATTGACGCAGACAACAACAAAACGCCTCTGTACAGACAATCCACAGGCCAGATTACGACGACTTCGTTCTTATCAACCGGTGATGGCAGAGAATACACCCGCACCAACGGTTATGGCAGCAATGAAAACGACTGGTATCAGATAGCTTTCTCGTTCGTCAACAACGACGAACTCACTGATAAATTTGTAAGCTACGAGCTGCAAGTTGACAACAACTGCGGTTCTACCGCCGGCGGCGACTTCTATCTTGATGAAATAGAGGTGTTCATATCTCAGCCTACAGCCGCTGTGACGCAGAAGGACTACACCTGCTCGGGCGAGCGCACATTGCTCAGCGCGTCGCTTGACTGGGAGCAGCTTTGCGAACGCACAGGCGCAGACGCCGACGAAACCGACTTGAACAAAGAGCCTGAGAACATCGACTTCTGCTTTATCGACGAGGCCAAGTACAACGCCCTGATAGGCAACAACGCTTCACCCTCGGTAGAAGAGATAACCGCGGCGTTGGAGAAATCAGTAGTCATGATTGGCTCAAGCGAAGACCCCGACCCCGTGACGGGTGAATATTACGACCGCGAGGTAGGTTCGCTTTATTACAACATGGTGTTCAATGGCAACACCGAGTACGTACCCGTAGAAAAGAACCTTGCCATAAACAACGGCAGCAACGGTAAATACTACTTCTACCGCACGGGTACGGCCGAGGACGAAGACCGCAAGCTGATTGTAGACTTCTATTCAGCCATGTCGCCCAACACGCGATACCTTATGCTCATAGTTGACGGCAAGACCGACGGCACGGTGAACACAATGGCCGATTTCGCGGCGATGTATTATGACCCGTGCGGCATAAAGTCGCCGGTGTACGTAACATCACAAACCCTCTTGAAGATTAACGGCGAGATATTAGACCCGCAGAACGACCTCTGCGAGGGCCAGACGTTCAACTTTACTTCACAGATGCGCGTGCCGCAGCTCGTTGAAAATCCGGACTATGACCCCAATGTAGAAGGCTCTGAACAATATATCGTAGCCCGTGACCCCGAAACAGGCGAAGAATTATACACCACGCTTGACACTGAAGTATTTTTTGACTGGTTCTTCGGCACGGAGGAAGAGTTCAATGCCGCTAATACTACTGGAGGCAGGTCGCTTGCGACGGCACTATCAACCTTGCGCGACATCCAAGAATACCGCAACGTAACTGATCTTGATGGCGTGACTCCTGTAGCAGAAGAACCCGGAGTACACGGCGAACTCACGCAGGAGGACATCGACCTGATACAGCATTACCTTGACACGCAGGCTCCGGCCGGCGGCCATTACAGCAAACTTGTGCTTCACCAGACGGCTCTTGACATCACCATACTGAAAGACGGATTAGACCTCGTGATAAGCCCTATCACAACCATACGTCCTTCGGAAATTAGCGAAGAGGCTTGGGACAAGATTTGCTGGGAGTACGTTCCGCTCCACCTCAACGCCAGCGGCAAGTCGCCGAAGCTCTTTGCCGGCCGCAACCTGACCGACTATCCCGAAGGACTGAATCCCGGACTGCGTATCGGCCTGAACCAGATAGAAACGGCAAAGTATGTCCGTAACGGCGGAGGCAAGAAGATAAGGATAAGCCTGCGTGGTGCCGAATACGCAAGTGAAGATGTTGAATACTTAGGACTGATTGACAGCCGAGGCGACATCGACTATACGCAGATATACCTTATCGAAACAAACGACCCTGAGTATACCGGCCTTGTGCATGTAGAGGACTTTGACCAGTACAAGTATCCTATAGGCAAAATCCTTAGCTTACACGCAGAACCATATATAACCGGCTCACGATTCAACGACTACGCCGAAGTGCAGTTCTATCTTGACGAGCAGACGCTCGCAGACGGCAGCAAGTTTACGTTCGCCCCGCGTGAGGGATATACCTACACGTTCGCAATCAACTTTGCCGAAAGAGGTGACAGGATAAACAACAGTTGCTGGGGTTCGTTCCCGATGACGATGAAGGTTGTGCCCGAATACCTCGTATGGCAGGGCGGCGAAAACGACAATTGGAACAACGACAGTAAGTGGAAACGCGCAAAGTCAGAAGACCTTAATTTCAACAGCACTGAATATACAGATTACCCTGCCGACGAACTGACGGAGACGGGCAACGGCTTCGTGCCGATGTTGTTCTCAAACGTAGTGATGCCTGAGGACAGCAGGGTTGAGCTTTACATGGCCGGATATAACGAGGGCGGCGGCAATGATACGTCTGCGTCATGGGATGGCGCGAATAACGGCCGAAAGCCTGAACACATCGGCGACCCGACCGAGAACATCCAGTATGACCTGATGGTGTATGACGACAACCCCGACGACCAGTATAATGACGACTTGACAACGCAGCGCTACCGTGTGAACATCTGCAACGACATCCATTTCGAGCCGGGCGCGCAGATGCTGCACGCAGAGCAGCTGATTTACAACAAGGCGTGGATGGACGTAAGCATGCCCACGAAGGAGTGGACGCTGATGAGCCTCCCGCTGAGGGACGTGGTGTCAGGCGACTGGTACACGTCAACCACGGGCACGCAGACCGAGCTGCCTTACTTTAAGGACATAACGTTCGGCACGGGCAACGACCGCCGCAACCCCGCCGTTTACCAGCGCAGTTGGGACGAGAACGCGACAATCGTTGACAGCCCGATTAACAACGGCAACGATACAGTTGGCTTCAACACGTCAACACCGGTATGGAGCGCGGCTTACAACGACGCCTCCGTGCCCTACGTAGCGGGCGGCGGCTACTCGCACGCAGACGACAAGAGACGTGACAGGCGGCAACGGCACGCTGAGCTTCCGCTTCCCGAAGGCTGACACGCAATATGACTACAGCACGGGCACGCTCGACCGCACAAACAGCGGCAAGCTGCTTGTAAGCGGTCTGCTCAACCGCGACACCCCGACCAATCTCGTAAGGCGCGACAACGTTACGCAGACGCTCACCCCGTCACAAGACGGCAAGTACATGATTGCGGGCAACCCGTACATGGCACCGTTAGACTTGCAGAAGTTCTTTGAGGTGAACGCCGGCGAGGACGGCAACCTGACAGGCCAATACTGGAGCGAGACGGCCGGCGGCACAACGGCGGGGGGCACCGACAGCCAGGGCGGCCAGTGGATAACGCCTACGGGCACGGAGACAATTGAGCCGTTCGGCGCGTTCTTCGTACAGCTCAAGGACGGAGCTACGGACAACACGGTGAAATTCACCGCCGACATGCAGAAGTTTGTGGCCGAGACCGAGGGCGAAGCCGCCACTACGGCGTTCACCATCACGGCCGACAACGGCAACGCCAAGAGCGGAGCGGCTTTGGCTTACGCCGACAACGCCGAGAATGCGTTTAACGCTACTGAAGATGTGCGCCTGATGCGCAACCTGCTTGGCAACAGTGCCAACGAGCTGTCAGTCTACACCGTGGCAGGCGACAAGGCGGTCAGCGTAAACCGCGTTAAGGACTTGCAGCAGATACCGCTCGGCGTGTTCGCGGCAGACGGCGATGTAACCACGCTGACGTTCACAGGCGTTGAGGCTCTGCTCGAACCGTCGCTCTATGATGCCGAGATGAACACGGACACTCCGCTGACCGAGGGCTATACGCTGACGGTTGACGGCGCGTCGCACGGACGTTACTTCATACGCGCCAAGGGTGCGGGCACTACTGGTATAACCGACGCGGAGGTAGGCGGCAATGATGTCAGCGTTTACTCGATGGCTGCTCATCAGGTGACTGTTTCGTCGGGCGCGGAACTTCTCGAAGTCAGCGTCTATTCCGTAGGCGGCTCTCTGCTGAAGCGCGAGAGTGTCGGCGGCGGCAGCACGGCATGCACCATTTACGGCGTTGACAGCGGCGTGGCCATAGTCCGCGTGGTGACAGCCGACGGCACGTTCACAAGGAAAATAACAGTGAGAAGGTAAAAAAGTAAAAGGGTAAAAAGGTAAAAAAGTAAAAAGGTGAAAGGGTAAAAAAGGGTAAAAAAGTAAAAGGGTAAAAAGGTAACGTGCAAGTAATAGTCAGTTATTACGCTTTACTTTTTTACCTTTCTACTTTTTTTACCCTTTTACCTTTTTACCTTTTTACCCTTTTACCCTTTTACCTTTTTACCCTTTTACCTTTCTACCTTTTTACCTTTCTACCTTTTTACCTTTCTACCTTTTTACTTTTTTACCTTTTTACCTTTTTACCTTTTTGCTTTCCAAAAGACGGCCTTTTGCAGTCTGGGTGTATTCTTCATACGTTAAAATCGTTGATTTCCATTGTTTCAAAAGCTTACGTAGCGGCAGTCTAAAGTTAAAAACGTTTAACAACTTTAACTACAAAAATGTATAGATATCGTAATAAAACTGTAACTTTGCAGCCAAAATTATATCTATCGGAAGGCAATGGGAAAGGAAACTTCGCAGAGGATACAGACGTCAATCCTTAACGCGGCTGAAAAGAAAGTGCTTGTATGGATGGCTGAAAGGATGCCGCGATGGGTTACATCAGATATGCTGACATTCATCGGAGTGGCCGGGGCGGTAATCTGCGCCGTGGGCTTCATCCTTGGCAACCATGACGTGAAATGGCTCTGGCTGTCGTCATTGGGCTTGGTTGTAAACTGGTTTGGCGACAGTCTTGACGGCACGCTGGCGCGCGTGCGCAACACGCAGCGTCCTGTTTACGGCTTTTTCATCGACCATACGCTCGACGCCGTGACGCTGTGCATAATGTGCGTCGGCGCGGGATTGTCGCCTATGTTGCGGTTTGATGTGGCCATGCTGGTGCTGGCAGGTTATCTGTGCCTGTCGATATACACGTATATCGGGGCGATATTGAAAGGCGAGTTTCGCCTGACTTACAGCAGTTTCGGCCCTACGGAGTTCCGCCTCATAGTGATATTGATAAACACCCTTTACATGTACACGTCGTGGGCTGACGACAGCTATTCGCTCTATGGATATGAGTTCGGCGTGTTCGATGCCGTGGGATTTGTCATAGCGGTGCTGCTTTTCGTTGTTTACCTTATACAGTTCTTTAAGGACAAGAAGGAACTTGCATTGAAAGACCCTTTGAAAAAATGAAGAGTTAAGAATTAAGAGTTAAGAATTAAGAAAAATACCTTTGTCATTGAACAATGGTGCATATTTTCTTAACTCTTAATTCTTAATTCTTAACTCTTAACTCTTAATTAAAGAAAATGCTTCGTTATATAGAGTTTGTGGTAAGTAGGCTGTTCGGCACGGGCGTTGATACGTTCGTGCTGTGGCTGTGCTCCACGTATGTGTTTGATACATACTGGGGCGACTACGTGGTGTCGCCGGTAATATCGTTCGAGTTTGCGGTGTTGAGCAATTTTCTTTGCTCGTACTGCTGGATATGGAAGAGCCGCATAGAGAACCGCTGCGCCGCCGATTTCTGCCGCCGTTTCGTGGTGTTCAATATCTCGTCGGCCTTGGGCTTCTTGGTGAAAATGCTTTTCCTTCTGCTGTTCGAGCGGATATTCGGATGGACGGTGGTGTGGTGCAACCTTGCGGCGCTGCTCATTTCGGGGCTTTTCAACTATTTCCTTGCCGAGACGGTTGTGTTCGGTAAGAAAGCGATATTCTCAAAAGTTAAGAATTAAGTTGTAGAAGTTAAAGAAGTTAGAGAAGTTATAGAAGTTAAAGCCGAATGTCTTGCAAAATGTTTATAGCAAAGCATTTGGCTTTAACTTCCAACGCAGCGAAGCGGAGTGATAACTTCTCTAACTCCTTTAACTTCCTTACCAAATTATTTTGCATTTGCCTTAACGGCGACTTTCAGTTCGCTCGGCTTGCACTATCTTTGGATAAGACAGGCTGCGCCTCTGAAATGAAAATAAAAGTTCGTTTCCCTCCCTTTTATTTTGCATTTCGCTCGGCTTGCACTATCTTTGCAGAGTGAAGAAACATCATTGAAATGAGAGGAACTATAGACTGTTTTCTGCCATGCGGTGACTATGCCTCGGTGGAAAACTTGCTGCGGCAGCTGTGCGGCAGCCGCATGATAGGCCATATCAACCTGCTTGTTACGCGTGCTTTTGCAATGGCCAATGCCGTGCCTGAAGGCTGCTCGTTCATTGTCGTTGACGGCCTGCGCTCGGCTTCCACAATGCGCGACATAGCTGAGAGTGTGACGGCAGACTACGCCATGCTGTTTTTGAAAGACGTGCCCGTAAGCCTCGGACAGTACGCTATACAGCGCATGGTGAGGGCCGCCGTCGACATGGATGCGGCCTTGGTGTATTCAGACCGTTGGGCGGTAAAGGACGGAGTGAAGGCCGTTCACCCGGTGATTGACTGGCAGGAAGGCAGCCTGCGTGACGATTTCGACTTCGGCTCGGTGGTAATGGTTGACGCGCGTCGGCTGCATTCGTTCGCGGGAAACACTGACGAGACGGATTACAAGTATGCCGGATGGTATGAGCTTTGGCTCTATTTGAGCCGGCATGGCAGGATGTTCCATGTCAACGAGCTGCTTTATACGGAGGAAGAACGCGACACGAGGGCAAGCGGAGTGAGGCAGTTTGACTATGTGAACCCGGCAAACCGCGACGTGCAGGTTGAGATGGAGCGGGCCGTTACGGCACACTTGAAGGCCGTAGGGGCGTTGGTCGACACGGCTTATTATGCCGAACCGGACTTTGACGAACAGGATTTCGACGTCGAGGCGACGGTGGTTATCCCCGTGCGCAACCGTGAGAAGACTATCTGCAATGCCGTAGACAGCGCGCTGTCACAGGAAACATCATTCAAGTATAACGTAATAGTGGTTGACAACCACTCGACAGACAATACTACGAAGCTGCTCGACGGATATGCGGACGAACGGCTGGTACATATCATCCCGGGCCGTACCGACCTCGGCATAGGCGGCTGCTGGAACGTGGCCGTTGACGATTCGCGCTGCGGACGTTTTGCCGTTCAGCTCGACAGTGACGACCTTTATTCGTCGCCCCAAACGCTGCAAACCATCGTGGACGCCTTCTACGAACAGCGTGCAGCAATGATAGTGGGCAGCTACAGGATGTGCGACTTCAACCTGAACACGCTGCCTCCCGGGCTTATAAGCCATGCGGAGTGGACTGACCGGAACGGATGCAACAACGCATTGCGCATCAACGGCCTTGGCGCGCCGCGCGCTTTCTTCACGCCTTTGTTGCGGCAGGTGCGTTTCCCCAATACGAGTTACGGCGAGGATTACGCCATCGGACTGGCCTTCAGCCGTAGGTTCAGGCTCGGGCGCATATTCACCGAGCTGTATCTTTGCCGCCGTTGGGACGGCAACAGCGACGCTGCGCTTAGCGTGGAAAAGGAAAACGCCAACAATCTGTATAAGGACAGGCTGCGCACCATGGAGCTTATGGCGCGCAAGAAGATGAACGCCGGCGAGGAAATGGCTTTGGAGGACAACTCGCTGATGCGCTTTTTCAACCGCCAGTTAGAGACTTGGGACATGGCACGCCGCAACTTCCGCGACTTGCACGACGTGCAGGAACGCGGCCTTGCCGTAGGCGGAAACAACATCGTCTTGCAATTCAACCCTGCAAGGATGGTGTCTACCGGCGCTTCGGTTGACAAGGATACGATAAGCCGCAGGCCGTGTTTCCTGTGCGGCGTGAACAGACCCGGAGAGCAGATGGTGAAGCATCTGGACGACAAGTTCGAGATGCTTGTCAACCCGTTCCCCATAATGCCGGTACATTTCACTATACCGTTGCGCTCGCACCGGCCGCAATGCATATTGGATTATTACACGGAAATACACCGTCTTCTTCAGCGTTTCTCCGACATGACGGTGTTTTACAACGGCCCGGAATGCGGAGCTTCGGCTCCCGACCACATGCACTTCCAGGCATTTTTACAGGGGGACTTGCCGTTTCAGGCGGCGTGGGGAAGGCTGCAACGTGAGCTTACGGTGGTTTATTCGCTTGACAACGGCGACGACATATCGGTCGTAAACGGATGGGTTTGCCCCGCAATACTTGTCAGAAGCCGCAATATCGACAACAATATGGCCCTGTTCCGCCGTGTCTATGAAGCTTTGCCACGTCACGAAGGCTCGCCTGAACCGATGATGAACGTCATAAGTTGTATAGTGGGAGGAGTGTGCCAGACTGTTGTTTTCCCACGTTCCAAGCACCGTCCCGACTGCTATTATGGCCGGCAGGGCGACAAGTTCGTTATCAGTCCCGGCGCACTTGACATGGCCGGGCTTGTCATAACGCCGCGTAAGGAGGACTTTGAGCGGCTGACACCTCAACAGGTGGCCGGCATACTGCGTGAAGTTGCAATTGACGAAACGTCGATGCTGGATGTTGTAGGCAAGATAAAAAGTTCTCAACAGTCATTGATTTCAAATAAAAATGCCGTAGGCCGTGGATGCGAACCAAATGTCCAGGTGGGCATATTAAGCTCTGAGAAGATACATTTTGTGCTTAACGGCGACTATGTGGCAAAGGGCGAGGTCATTACAGGCAGCCAGGAAGTAGAGTTTTCAGAAGGTGGAATATTGTGGAACGGCAGCCTTTACCGCGAGCTGACGTTCTCGCCGGACAGTCCGGGAGCGTCGTTCTCGCTCGACGGGGTCACCATCGGGGTGAACTTCCACTGGCAACGGCAGGAGACAGAGACTTTCCTGGGCACGCTGAAACTTGTTGTAGAGGCTGACAAGGTTTGCGTGATAAACTGTATTCCGGTTGAAGATTACTTGGTAAGCGTGATTTCAAGCGAGATGAAGGCAACCTCGTCGCTTGAATTTCTCAAGGCACATTCCGTCATATCGCGGAGCTGGCTGTTGGCGCAAATCAAGCGCAGGCACAGGCAGGATGCAGGCGGCAGCGGCTTTTTCTCGTTCGTCAAGAAAGACGATGAGCTTATACGCTGGTACGACCGCGACGACCATACCATCTTTGACGTGTGTGCCGACGACCACTGCCAGCGTTACCAAGGCATCACCAAGGCTGTCAATGCACATGTGGAGGAGGCTGTAAGGGAGACGCGCGGCCAAATCCTGATGTATGGCGACGATATTTGCGATGCGCGTTTCAGCAAGTGTTGCGGCGGAATAACGGAAGAGTTCCAGTATTGCTGGGAAGACAATCCGCAGCCGTATCTTGTCGCTCTGAAGGACAATGACGACCAGCAGTCAGCCATGCCTGACCTTACCGACGAGGCGGAGGCCGAGCGCTGGATTCGCTCCTGCCCCGAAGCTTATTGCAATACGGACGACAAGCGCATTCTGTCGCAGGTGCTTAACGATTACGACCAAGAGACTTCGGACTTTTACCGCTGGCGTGTTGAATATACGCAAGAGCGGCTTTCCGCGCTGGTTTATGACAAGCTGAAGATTGATTTCGGCAAAATAATCGACCTTGTGCCTGTTGAACGTGGGCGCAGCGGGCGTATATGCAAGCTTAAAATAGTTGGAACAAAGCGCACGTTTACCATCGGCAAGGAGCTTGAAATACGCCGCGCGCTGAGCGATACCCACCTTTACAGCAGCGCATTCGTGGTTGACAAGCTCGGCGTTGACGGCGGAGTGCCGTCGCGTTTCGTCATCACCGGCGCAGGCTGGGGGCACGGAGTAGGGCTTTGCCAGATAGGAGCTGCCGTGATGGGCGAGCGCGGATGCAGGTATGACGAAATCCTGCTGCATTATTATAAGGGTGCGGAGATAAGGAAAATATATGGTTAATTCATAATTCACAATTCATAATTCATAATTTGTCTGCGCACAGTTCTTGCTATGTAAAGCGTACTTTGATGCGCAGCCAATTATGAATTATGAATTGTGAATTATGAATTGAATTAATTGTGAATTATGAACTGTAGATTAAAAAAGAGTCCTTGGAGCTGGGTTCCCTCGCTGTATTTCGCCGAGGGGCTGCCATACGTGGCGGTTATGACCATTTCGCTTGTGCTCTATAAGCAGCTGGGGCTTACCAATGCAGAAATCACTTTCTATACGTCATGGCTCTATCTGCCATGGGTAATCAAGCCTTTGTGGAGTCCGTTCGTTGACATCATAAAGACGAAACGCTGGTGGATAATAACCATGCAGCTGCTTGTCGGCGCGGCATTCGGTGGCGTTGCCTTTACCATTCCGACCGATTTCTGGCTTCAGGGCACGCTTTGCTTCTTTTGGCTGATGGCTTTCAGCAGCGCGACCCACGACATAGCGGCCGACGGTTTCTACATGCTCGGTCTTGACGAGCACAAGCAGGCATGGTTCGTCGGCATCCGCAGCACGTTCTACCGTTTTGCCACCATCTTCGGACAAGGTTTCCTTGTCATGGTGGCAGGCAACCTGCAGGTAATCTTCCGTGGCAGCATACGTTATTCGTGGAGCCTGATGTTCTACGGTGTTACGGGACTGTTCATAGCCCTTTGGTTGTGGCACAGCTACGTATTGCCCTGCCCGTTGTCCGACCGTAAACGGCGCAATGCCAGTGCTGCGGAGATTTGGGGCGAGCTGTGGCATTCAATAAAGACGTTCTTCACGAAGTTTCCTGTACGTGAAACGGTGTGGGCTTTCCTCTTCATGCTGTGTTACCGTATGCCTGAAGGGCTGCTCGCCAAGGTGTCGTCGCTCTTCCTTATTGACAGCGGAAGCAACGGCGGACTTGGCCTTTCGCCGCAGGAATACGGCTTTGTGCAGGGCACTGTGGGCGTGGTAGGTCTTACTCTCGGCGGCATTCTCGGCGGCATGGCGGCAGGCAAGGACGGCCTTAAGCGGTGGCTTTGGCCCATGGTGTGCGCCATAACGCTGCCCGACCTCGTGTATGTCTATCTGAGTTACGTCATGCCTTCAAGTTTGTTCATTATCAATGCCTGCGTTTTTGTAGAGCAGTTCGGTTACGGTTTCGGCTTCACGGCTTACATGCTGTACCTTATTTATTACAGTCAGGGCGAGTATAAGACTTCGCACTATGCCCTCTGCACGGCTCTTATGGCACTTTCGATGATGCTTCCCGGCTTCGTGGCGGGCTGGTTGCAGGAACTTGTAGGCTATCTGTGGTTTTTCATCATTGTCGTGTTGCTCTGCGCCATGACTTTTGTCGTTGCGGCGTTTGTGAAGATTGACCCGGCATTCGGGAAAAAGGATGTATGAGAAGTTAAAGAATTTATAGATGCTATATAAGTTAAAGCCATAACCTTCATTGGAGAATAATATTGAAAGTCATTTGGCTTTAACTTCTATACCTTCTTATAAATTCTTTAACTTCATGACATAAATAATGAAAGTTATGGAAAATCGTGAACGCAGAATATACCGTGTTACGGTGCTTGGCAGCATAATAAACGTGCTGCTTGTGGCCTTGAAGTTCGCTTTCGGAGTGCTCGGCCGCTCGTCGGCGATGATAGCTGACGCAGTACATTCGCTCTCCGACCTCGTTACCGACGTGATAGTAATAGTTTTCGTCAAGCTAAGCAACAAGCCGCAAGACAGCGACCATGACTATGGACACGGCAAATACGAGACGCTTGCTACGGCCTTTATCGGCCTCGCCCTGTTTGCCGTAGGCGTTGTCATACTTTACGGTGGAGCAGAAAAGATAGCCGTAGCGCTGCGTGGTGAGACTCTTCCGCAGCCCGGAATGATAGCTCTGTGGGCGGCGCTGATCAGCATTGTGTCCAAGGAATGGTGTTACCGCTTCACCGCGAGGGTAGGACGTGAGACGGAGTCGCAGGCCGTCGTTGCCAACGCATGGCATCACCGCAGCGACGCTTTCTCGTCAATCGGCACTGCGCTTGGCATAGGCGGCGCGATATTCCTCGGCGAACGCTGGGCCGTGCTCGATCCGATAGCCGCCGTGGTGGTGAGCGTCTTCATAATAAAAACCGCCCTTGCGCTGATGAAACAGGCGTCAGACGAGCTGTTGGAGAAGAGCCTCCCGGAGGACATTGAGCGCAAAATCAAGGAAATAGCCGAAGCCGAGACGGGCGTTAGCGGCATACACAACCTGCGCACACGCCGCATAGGCAACCGCATTTCAATCGAGATGCACCTGCGGATGCCCGGCGACCTGACGCTATACGAGGCTCACCGCCGCGCCACCGACATAGAGCAGGAACTGCGTTGCCACTTCGGCGAGGGCACGTATATCAACCTACACATAGAGCCTTTGAAGGTGAACGGCCGGTATGTGGAGCCGAAGGAAGTTAAGAATTAAGAGCGGAGAGTTAAGAAAACGTGCATGTTTGACGAAAAGTGGACTTGCCGGTGTTGTCATTGCAACACCGGCAAGTCCACTTTTCCAACTAAAAACAGGTATGAGTTTCTCGTTTTTCCAAAAACATAGTGGCTTTGTTTTTAACGTGACGTGAGTTCGATATAAGTGCTTTTACGGTCACGAGTTTGCGGTCATAGGGGGTGTGGTTGTACGCAAAATCTTTTTTTGCAAATCATCTGTCATCTGTCAGTTTTCGACGTAATGTATTGAAATACAAGGCGTTATAGGCTGACAGATGAAGCATGGCATCTGTCAGCTTGACTATATCCACTGACGGTTTTCTGACAGGGCTGACAGATAGGCGACTCATCTGTCAGCGTATAGCATGCTGATAATCAGCGCGTTACGCTGAAAACTGACAGATGACAGACGATTTGCGTTTTTCTTTTCCTTTTTCAAACAACACTTGCATCACACCCCCATAGTAACGTAAGTCTGGCATATTATCACATTCTTACACCGAACTGACATTGTTTTAGACGCAAAGCCGCACATGTTGTCTATGTACTCGTAAATAGCTGGTAATCAATAAGATACGTATGACGTTGTAAAAGGTCGTCTTTTAGCTTGTAAAACGTTGCCTTTCAGCGTGCGGTTTGCCGCCTTTTGCAAAGTGAAAGACGGCCTTTTGCAGTGCGGTTTGTTTTCCTTTGTGGTTTTGATTGCCGCGTGACGGTGGTGACAGTCAATGTTGTTTTACTGTCACACTATAATTTGTTGATTATCAACGGATAATAACATGCGGTGACAGTGTGACAGTAAAATCGCAAAAAATGTTTTTATTTATGTCTTGTTTTACGTCTGAGCGACGTTATGCTGGCTGCGATGTTCGCCACAGCGACAATGATTAACACGGCCTGAAGCACCGGGCCGTGTGCGTTTATGTAGGCAAGCAGGCCGGCGATGATGGCGAACGAGATTGAATAAGCCAGCAGAACCATGTCGGCGATGCGCCTTAAATCCTCGCCTTTTCGCCGCAGGTAGGCGGCGAGGCAAAGTATTATGCCGAAGGTGAATGCCCATACAGGCTGTTTGGGTTGCAGGCATATGGCTACGATAATGAGTACGATGAAGGCCGCGCCTTGCACCATCCACCATGCGGAAATAACTTTTTCCTTGTTTGTAATATTTTTCATTTGCTGCTGTTTTTATACGGGAAAGTTATCCGAGCACCACGTCCAATACCATCATCAGCGTGAAGCCGATTGCAAAGCCGATAGTGCCGATGTTGCTGTGCTCGCCCTCCGACATTTCGGGTATCAGCTCTTCTACCACCACGTAGAGCATAGCTCCGGCGGCGAAGGCCAGCAGATAGGGCAGGGCGGGCGTCATTACTGAGGCCAGCAACACAACAAGCAGTCCGCCTAAAGGCTCTACTATGCCGCTCAGCGCGCCCATGGTGAACGAGCGCAGGCGGCTGTTGCCCTCGGCGCGCATGGGCATCGAGATGATAGCTCCTTCGGGAATGTTCTGTATGGCAATGCCGAGCGCCATCGCCATTGCCGCCGCCGTGGTGATTTGCGTGCCGTCCTGCAACGCTCCTGCAATGACTACGCCCACGCCCATGCCTTCGGGCAGGTTGTGTATCGTCACCGCAAGCGAGAGCATCGCCGTGCGCGAGAGGCGGCTGCGAGGACCTTCGGGCTTGGCGTTGCCGATGTGCAGGTGGGGCGTTATGCGGTCGATTAGCAGCAGCAATGCCATTCCTGCAAGGAAGCCTACCGCCGCAGGGACAACCGCCAGCTTGCCCATGTCGGCGCATAAATCCATGCCCGGAATGAGCAGCGACCACACCGAGGCTGCCACCATCACTCCCGAGGCGAATCCGAGCAGCGATTTCTGCACAAGCGCAGGCATCTCGTGCTTCATGAAAAATACGAACGCCGCGCCTGTCATCGTGCCAAGCAGCGGCAGTGTGAGTGCTATTATAAGTCCTTCCATAACTGTTCCGTTTCTTTTTATGTGTCGTTAATATACGTGTCGATGCCTGCGAGGCGTGTCTTTCTTATGCCAGCACAAGCGTCGTCCGTGCTTTATGCCGCGACACCGATGACGCAATCCGCGTGTCATTGCCACTGTCGAGGCTATAGCTTCTGCAAAAGTAATAATTAATTCCGATATTCGCGACATTACGTGTTTTATACGTCCGTGATGTATATTTATGCATCCCGGCTTGACTTTATTTTGACAAAACAAATCTTCAAAATAGAAGCTGTAATACCGTAAAACGTGAATAAAAAGTGCATTTAAATGCTACGGCAGGGCTGAAAAGCATCGCATACGGTGTGGAAAAGACTTTTTGATGTGACTGGAAGGGCTTTATGGCGATGCATTAAAGCCTTTCTTGTGTTGCGGAAGAGGCTCTTTGGTGAGACGGAAGAGGCTTTTTGGCAGTGGCGGAAAGCGTTTTCTGTGAGACGATTCTTGGTAAACGGTTGGTTGCCAGGGATTTACTTGTTCTTTGCGAGAACCGCGTGTATGCGGGCGCGAATGCTTTTGTGCGAAACGGAGGCACTCTCGTTGAGTTTGGAAAGACGGTTTATGCATAAGCGACGGACGGAATTGCATGAATATGCAGGATTGTTTTTGTGCGGTGGCGGTGCAATCTGTGTGGGGCGGATGGCGGTCGGGCGGAATAAAATGTGTAATTTTGCACTCTGCCGGAAGGTACTCCGCGGCATACTGGTCGTCACGTGCCGGATGTAAGGACAGACGGTGCGATGGATGCAGGAAATATGCTTAAGCCTATGCTTGCCAGAGGTGAGCTGCACTGTATAGGTGCCACAACACTGAACGAGTACAGACAGTATATAGAGAAGGATGCGGCTCTTGAGAGACGTTTCCAGCCGGTTATGGTGGATGAACCAACCGTTGAAGATACAATATCTATCCTTCGAGGAATCAAGGAGAGATACGAAGTGTTCCATGGAGTTAAGATATCAGATGGTGCCCTTGTAAGCGCAGCGGTTCTTTCCAACAGATATATAACAGACAGATTCCTGCCAGATAAGGCCATAGATCTTGTTGACGAGGCGTGTGCCATGATCAAGACAGAGCTTGATTCAATGCCTGTTGAAGTGGATGAGATCACACGTAAGATAATGCAGCTGGAGATTGAGGAGACAGCCCTTAAGAAGGAGGAGGATAATCTGTCAAAGCAGAGACTGGCAGACCTTCAGGCTGAACTGGCAGAACTCAAGGATCAGGCAAATTCCCTGAAAGCAAAGTGGGAGAACGAAAAGGCTGCAGTTGAGAAGATAAGGATCCTCAAGGAAGAGATGGAGCAGGTCAAGGCTGATATTCAGGCTGCACAGAGAAATTATGATCTGAACAAGGCAGCAGAGCTTCAGTATGGTAAGCTTCCAGCGATCCAGAAAGAGCTTGCAGAGGCTGAGTCCACAGCTTCAGATAAGGAGAGGGAGCTTGTCCATGAGGTAGTTTCAGAAGATGAGATATCGAAGATTGTATCCAAGTGGACAGGAATTCCTGTTGCAAAGCTTACTGAGAGCGAGAAGAGTAAGACACTCAATCTTGCCAGCGAACTTAAGAAGAGAGTTGTAGGTCAGGATGAAGCCGTTGACTATGTCAGCGATGCGATCATCAGATCAAAGGCGGGAATAAAGGATCCTAGCAAACCGATAGGTTCATTTATCTTCCTTGGACCAACCGGTGTTGGTAAGACAGAGCTTGCAAAAAGTCTTGCAGCGGCATTGTTTGACAATGAGCAGAACATGGTTCGTATCGATATGAGTGAATACATGGAAAAGCACAGTGTGTCAAGACTTATAGGAGCGCCTCCGGGATATGTAGGTTATGATGAAGGCGGTCAGCTGACAGAGGCTGTTCGTAGAAAGCCATATTCGGTTGTCCTCTTTGATGAGATAGAGAAGGCACATCCGGATGTGTTCAATGTGCTCCTTCAGGTGCTTGATGATGGACGTATCACGGATTCTCAGGGCAGAACTGTGGACTTCAAGAATACGATCATCATCATGACATCAAATATCGGTGGTGCGGATATCGCAGCTGCCGGTGGAGAGATCACAGATGAACTGAAGAATGACGTAATGGCTCAGCTTAAGAGCAGATTCAGACCTGAGTTCCTGAACCGTATCGATGAGATAATCACATTCAGGGCACTGTCAAAGGACAACATCAGTGGTATAGTTGATCTTCTTATGGCAGATCTCAACAGCAGACTGGCGGACAGAGAGATCGCGATCAAGCTTACGGAGAGCGCAAAGCAGCACATCATCGATCAGGGATATGATCAGGTGTATGGTGCAAGACCGCTCAAGAGATATCTGCAGAAGAATGTGGAGACACTGGTTGCAAAGATGATACTTGCAGGCAGCGTAAGCACACAGTCGGCTATAGTTATTGATTATGATGGCACTGAGCTGAGGGCAGAGAATGAAAAATAAAATATTCACAACAGAGAGCATGTGCACTATTATGAAAAGGAATAATATTACATTTTTGACATTATTTGTAAGAGAATATTAGTAGTTTATTACCTGGTTTCATTTAATAATATACGTGTTTACTGGATGTAATAATTGACACGGGTCTGAACCAAGGATATATTATATGGTTTGGATCCGTGTATTTTTATGTATATTTAATAAGGGATAAATGTGTGGATTGTTTAGATAAGCTGTATTATGTTATACTTATTGGTGCAGCTACATTCGCAGTGTAATGAGGAGGGAAGAGTGAGTACACAGATTGTTAAAATGAAAATAATGGAACTGGATAATTACTATTTTATCGCGAGGCCATGTGTGGATGTAGCAGATCAGAAGGTGCAGGAGCTGGTGGAGAAAGCTGATGAGCATGATCTGGACTTTGTTGGTATAGTATATGAGAATGTCGGACTGCCAGAGGGAGTGACATACGATAAGGAATTATTCCTTGGGAAGGATCCGGCATATGTTATGCTCGTGAGGAACATAGGCGCTGGATTATATAGTAAGGGTTTTATAGAAAAAAAACATCTGGAGATTGGCGGCTCTGATGAGCTGTTTCCGGATATTTATCTGTTGTGGCAGGTGTTCACGAGCGCAGGCAGGGCGATGTGTGTAAGTGCAGCCATATGTGAAAAAGTTTATCGGGATACGGTATGGATAGATGACAGTCAGATAGCATTTACTGTAAACAGAGCATATGACAGGATAAAGGATATGCTCATGACTGACTGGGAAGTGTGGCAGAAGTGGAAGGGATATTATTCATCTCAGAGATGGGTATGCTATTATGAATTGCTGCACTGGATGACGGAAGATGTTGGCTGGGAATTTGCAGAGAGAATGGCTGTGGAGTTCCACAGAAGCTATGAAAACGATGAAATAGATGAGAAACTGTTCTCTCTGGAGGAGCGGTCAAACCTTTATATTCTTGCCAAAGATCCGGGATATGTAAAAAGATTTTACCTTGGAAAAGTTGTCCTGGATAAGAGAGTATATGACTGTAAGAACAAGGTAAATGATCTTGAAAAGGTTGTAGCTGAAAAAGACAGGATGATGCAGGCACAGAGGAAATCGTATGAACAGCGACTGGCAAAGAAGCAGGCGGAGCACGAGAAAATGTGCAGCAGACTGGAGCAGCAGAGACTGCTGGAGCTTGAACAGCAGAAACAGAAATATGAATCATCAGTCACATTCAAGGCTGGCCGGGTGATAATGTTTATTCCTTCGGGCATTAAGAGGTTAGTGTTCAGAATGATGAAAAAAGAGTAATCAGTAATATGCTATGGGAAATAGCGTGACATATGAGGATAGAATGCATGGCAGTAGATGTATCTATAGTTGTAGCTATATATAATGCGGAAGAATATATTGACAATTGTCTCGATATGCTGACGAGACAGACACTGAAGAATATAGAGATAATATGTGTTGATGACGGGTCTGTGGATAAATCCCTGGAAATGCTTCAGGCCTACAGCAGCAGGGATGAGCGTATAAGAGTGTTCACCGAGGAGAATAAGGGCGCTGGAGCAGCAAGAAACCGCGGACTTACAGAGGCGACTGGCAAGTACATGTTATTCCTGGATTGTGATGACTTCTTTGAACCGAATATGGTGCAGCTGGCATATGAGAAGGCTGAGGAGCAGAGAGCAGAAATCGTTATATACAAATCAGATCAGTACAATATGGACTCTGGCGAATTTGTATATGAGAACTGGACTATGATAGAATGGGCACTTCCACCATATGAACCTTTCGGTTACAGACAGATATCGACCAATATATTTAAGGCATTTGTCGGATGGGCATGGGATAAGCTTTATCTAAGAGAGTTTGTAGTTAAGAATGATCTGAAATTTCAGGAACAGCGTACCACCAATGATGCACTCTTTGTATTCAGCGCTCTGGTGCTTGCAGAGAAAATATCAACGGTTAGAAAGATACTTATCCATAGAAGAGTAGACACTGTGGATTCTCTTTCGAAGACCAGAGAAAAATCTTGGGATAACTTCTACAGGATGCTGCTTGCCCTCAGACAGTTCCTTAAGGACAGAGAAAAGTGGAATGAACTTGAGAAGGATTTTGTCAATTATGCATTACATTTTTCACTCTGGAATTACAATACACTGGCTGAGCCTGCAAAAACAAAACTTAGAAATAAACTGGTGTCAGAGTGGTTTGAGGAACTGGGTATAAGGCAGAGACATAAGGAATATTTCTACAATGAATATGAATATTCACAGTATGAAGCAATGTTAAAGTTGCAGGATACACCGTGAAATAAATAAAGTGGCACAGTATAATAGCTTAAAAATATGCAAAAAGGCTGTTTGGTGTTGAAAAAGATCAGACATAGAGGATATAATATAAAATATTAAATTATGACGGAGGTAATATAGATGTTCAGTTTTGACGAGATTACAAAAGTAGATCCTGAGATAGCAGCCGCTATGACAGATGAGCTTAACAGACAGAATAACAACCTGGAGCTTATCGCATCTGAGAATATTGTATCAAAGGCAGTTATGGCAGCCATGGGCAGCCACCTTACAAACAAGTATGCAGAGGGTTATCCTGGAAAGAGATATTACGGCGGATGCCAGTATGTAGATGTTGTAGAGGATCTTGCAAGAGAGAGAGCAAAAGAGCTGTTTGGATGCGAGTACGTTAATGTACAGCCACATTCGGGTGCACAGGCTAACATGGCAGTGTTCTTCGCTATCCTTAATCCTGGCGATACATTCATGGGTATGAATCTTGATCACGGCGGACATCTCACACACGGTTCACCGGTCAACATGTCTGGAAAGTATTTCCACTGTGTTCCTTACGGTGTAAACGATGATGGATTTATAGATTATGATAAGGTGCTTGAGATCGCAAAGGAGTGCAAGCCAAAGCTCATCGTGGCAGGTGCTTCAGCATACGCCAGAGCGATAGATTTCAAGAGATTCAGAGAGATAGCAGATGAGGTCGGAGCATACCTCATGGTGGATATGGCACATATCGCAGGTCTTGTGGCAGCAGGTCTTCACATGAGTCCTATCCCATATGCACACGTAACAACTACCACAACTCACAAGACACTCCGCGGACCTCGTGGCGGAATGATCATGTGCAGCAATGAGATCAATGAGAAGTTTAACTTCAACAAGGCAGTATTCCCTGGAATCCAGGGTGGCCCTCTTATGCATGTCATAGCCGGTAAGGCAGTATGTTTTAAGGAGGCACTCACACCTGAGTTCAAGGCATATCAGGAGCAGGTCGTAAAGAATGCAGCAGCCCTTGCTAAGGCTCTTATGGCAAGAGGATTTGACATAGTATCAGGCGGTACAGACAATCACCTCATGCTTATGGATCTCAAGAGACTTGGCCTTACAGGTAAGGAAGTTGAGAAGCTCCTCGATGAGGTTCATATCACAGCCAACAAGAACACAGTTCCAAATGATCCTAAGTCACCATTTGTCACAAGCGGTATAAGACTTGGAACTCCTGCAGTTACAACAAGAGGTGCAGATGAGGCTGATATGGATACCATTGCCGAGGCAATCAAGGCAGCAGTTCTCGATCATGACAAGGAGAGAGCAGAGGCGCTTGTAAAGAGTATTGTTGAGAAGTATCCATTATATGAATAATTAGTCCAGTATGGATAATTAGTTCGTAATAGTCGCAATAAGATACTGCAGTATACGAATAGAGTACGTGATTATATCGGCGGCACGGATTTCCGTGCCGCTTTTTTGAAACGGGGATTCACTGGAGAAGATATGAAAAAAAAGAAAGTGATTGCGTCGATTGTCGCTGTGTGCTTCAGCTTAGCCTTGTTGTCAACCTGGGTGATGATATTCGGTTGTATGAAGAGGGGAGAACAGGAGTTACACGCAAATACATCAGTGGAAATACCAGATATGTCATCTATACCCGGATGCGTTCAGAATGGTGGTCAGTTGATGTACAGGGGTAACATTTATAAGTATGATCCGGCAAATATAAATATACTTTTTATGGGCATTGATGCCAGAGGCGAGGATGAGAGCATCGGACAGGCGGACATGCTTGCGCTGGTGGTTATCAATACAGAAAAAGATACGGTGAAATGCATATGTATAAATAGAGATAGCATAGGACCGGTTGCGATATACGATATTTCCGGTAAAGCTGCAACAACGAAGAATGTCCAAATAGCTTTGGCATATTCCTACGGGAAAAGTCAGTCTGAAGGACGCGGACTTGAGATGAATACGGTGTCAAAATTGTTACATGGCATTCCGATACATGGAAGTGTTTCCGTAGATATTGATGGCATAGGCGGCATAAATGAACTTGCCGGGGGAATTACCCTGACTGCGTTGGAAGATGTGCCGAAAGCCGGAATTGTGAAGGGCGAAGAAGTCACTCTTAACGATGAACAGGCCATGTATTATGTCACTGAAAGAGACAGCGCCTCTACGGATATAGGAACAAATGAGAATAGAATGTCAAGACAGAAACAGTATATATCAGCGTGGTGTGATGCAGTACAGCAGCAGATAAAAAAGAATCCTTTTAAGATATTCAAAATGTACGATAGTGTACAGGGATATGTGGATACTGATATTTCTCGAAATAGTATGCTTTACCTTGCAAAAGTGCTTAAAAGAGTGCAATTTGGTGAGGGGGATATATATACGGTGTCAGGCGATTACGAGAGAGAAAATTATTATGATAAATATCTTATAGATGAAGATAAACTTACAGAGATGATGATTGAAACTTTTTACAGAAAAACGGAGTAGATGATATGTCAGATCTACAAGAACAAAGAGAGTTGGAAAGACGCCTTTCGGAGGCTATTGCTCTTGCTCAGTCTATAGTTGAGGAAAATAGCAGAGAAAATATCAGCACAAATAGCAATAATGAAAGCAGTGCTGCTCCAGCGGATGATGATACAGTGGACAGCAAACGTGAGATTGGTCCACATCGCAGAGTAAATAAAACGTCATGCAACCTAGTATGGAAGATCGTGTTTGCAATCTCGGTATTTGCAGTACTAGTCTGTGTATGTCTTGCTGTGCGGTATGTGAGAGGACACAATAGAAGTCTCAGAGCAGAGAACAGACTTAGGACATACGTGGATAGAGGTACAGATACATCAGACGGCCCGGAAAGTGCAGAAGGAAATGCCGGATCAGGGCAGACAACAAATGGGAACTATCCGGAGTTGGATGTTAATTTTGCTGGCCTGAAAACTCAGAATGGTGATATATGTGCATGGATATATATACCGGGGACAGACGTTGACTATCCTGTTTTGCAGGGAAGCGATAATGCGTATTATCTCAACCATGATGCATATGGTGAATACAGTCCTGACGGTTCTATATTTGTTGATGCAGGGAACAATTTGGATTTTGAAGATTTTGATACAATAATATATGGTCACAATATGTCTACCGGTACAATGTTTAAGACTCTTCATAATTATGAGGATGACTCTTTCTGGGAAAGCAACAGGAATGTATATATATATCTTCCAGACCGGGTTATGAGATACGAAGTTTTTGCCGCCTATAGAACAAATGACAGGCATATACTCACGTATAATGATTTCTCGGACAAAGAGGTCAGAAAAGAATATCTTCTAAATATAAAATCTGAAAGGTTTGATGAGGGTATTGTCAAAAATGACCAAAATATAGATATAGACAGCAGACTTTTGACACTTTCAACATGTTGTGGAATGGATGGAAAAAGATGGCTGGTTCAAGCTGTCAAGATTGATGAAATACCGGTTGAAAATCGATGAATAACCATTAAAATGTTAATTTGCACAATTGACGGTATTTTTTTTAGATGGTATTATGTGAGAAGATTAAGGCATCAGGGAGCTGCCTTAGGAGGAGAAGGAGTGAAAAGGTTATGAAAAAGGTTATGGCACATATGATTAGAAGGATATTTTCAAGAAAAAGACTTGCTGTATATGCAATGACCATGGTTATGCTGTTAGGATTTGGAATTACGGCTATGGCTAAGGAGAGTCCGGATCGTGATTTTGGAACAGATTCGTCGCATATACTGCTTTCGGAGCCAGACACATCCATAGAGGATATAGATGATCTGGTGATGGGATATGATCCTGCAGGTGTTCTCGGAGATAGTACCCTTAAGGGTTTCTCAACCCTTGCGGTATTCTCTGTAACGGCCGTTGATGATTATGATTTTTCGAATTTGGAGATAACAAAGATAAGAGGTGCAGTCATAACCTCGGATATGACAGTTCAGGTGAGATTTCTTCCAACAGATGGAGCGTGGGAGAAACTTAGTTTTGAGGTCGTTGACGGTGCGGTCAATGTGAAACTGCCATCAGAGGGGCAGCTTGCAATATTTGTCAAAGACGAAGTAGATATCAAAGACGACGATGGGGATGGCAATTCGATGACGAAGCCGACAACAGAATCTGGTACGGATGGTAATGTTGATCCGGGAAAGGCCCCACAGACAGGTGACAGACTTCCGTTTTATATAGTCATTGGAGTGATGGCCATTATCTCAGCTGTTGTTTCATTTAAGAAGATAAGAAAATAGAACAATGTATTACATAGGGCTTTCAGTTATGGTCTGCAATAGACATCATCAAGATGCATTTTGTAGATTATGACTGAAAGCCTTTTGTTTGTTTGGTGTTAAGTCAAATAGTTAAGTCAAAAATTCATAAAAACAATTGAATATGATATTGATTTTTGGTAGAATTTTCTATAAGTAGGGCTGTTATACGACCAAGAAAGGCGGGAGTGAATTATGAGAAAAGGAACTGGTAAACGAGTGATCGCATTCTTCATGGCGTTTATTATGGCATTGTCCGTAATATTCCAAAGTGATATGGCGATTGGAGGATTTGCAAAGGTGCTTGCTGCAGACACGGGAGGTATAGCCACTCCAACGGATGCGGACAGCGAAGCACAGCTTGCAGATACGGGGGCGATAGACCTCAATGCGGATGGATATTACGCATATCTTAAGAATTTGCCTAATGGCAAGATATATACGGGAAATGCGATTAAGATAGACAGTAATATCGGTGTAAAGAAAGTGGGAGATACATCGGGAACAACCGCATTGTCATCGACCCTTTACACGATAAGTTATGAGAACAATGTCAATGCGGGTACTGCGACAGCGATCATAACGGGTAAGCCGGATATGAACTGTACAGGTACTCTTACGGTTACGTTTACGATCAGGCCCAAGACAATATCAACTGCGGGCTGGTTCTATGTAGGCGGAACTGATGCGTCAAATAAATACAGTAACAGTACATCGAAGTATTACACATATCAGGCACAGGGTGTTGTTCCAAAGATATATGTAAGATCATCTGCGAATGGTCCATTTCTCACTGAAGGCGTGGATTATCAAGTTGAATATTGGAATGTGGATCGGGCAGCAGATATAGAGAGGGAACATATGGGCAATGGCCCATTTGCGATTGTCGAATCAACAAAGAACAGCAATTATGCTATAGGTGGCAGCAATGGATATTTTGATATCTTTTATGGGATAAATGCTGCAGATCTTGAAACACAGACTACTATAAGTCTTGAAGGTGAGAGTTTTGTGTATACTGGTAAGCCGATAAAACCTAAAGTTGAGGTTATAGATAAGACCAATAACAAAAAACTCTATAGCGTTGAAGATACCAACAAAGAAGATTATGAATATAAAGTTGAATATTCAAACAATACGAATCCAGGCACAGCAACTGTCACGATAACGGGTCATCCAAATAGATTTCAGGGATCCGTGACCAAGACATTCACGATCCTCAACTCTGGAAGTAATGTTAAGAATATTGCAGATGCAGACGCTGTTGTAACGGATGAATTCACATATGATGGCGAGGACAAGACGCCGGAGCCAGTGGTTACATACAAGGGAACTACGCTTGTAAAAGACAGGGATTACAAGATTGCATATTATACAGATAATATAAATGCAACTACAGCTAAGAAAAAGGCAAGCGTTACTATTTCAGGTTTGAATTCATTTACAGGTTCAAAGACGATCCAGTTTGATATTGCACCGAAGTCGATAGACACTCTTAACATAAGTATATCTGATGCTGTATACAATACTGCAAATAATATAGCTATGGCGGTTGTGCCAACAGTAAAGATCACGGATCCTGTTCTCGGGACAACCCTGTCAACTGGTGATGGAGATTACTTCTTGGATTTTTCCGAATATAGAACAGAGAAAAACTACAATGTCGGTGAACACAGCTTTAAATTGACTATGTATAATAACTACACAGGTTCAAAGATATGCACATTCAATACGGTGGCAACAAGTATTGCGCCTGCAGTGATCACAGTGGAGCCAGTGGAGTATACGGGGGCAGAGGTTAAGCCTGTGCCATCTAAGGTAACGTTCAGCAATACAACACTTGAGAAGGGTGTTGATTACGAGATCACGGGTTATAAGAATAATGTGGAGCTGGGCAGTTCAGCCATAATCACCATAACAGGTAAAGGCAATTTCAAGGGCACGGCTATGGGTACATTTACGATCAAGACGAGCAAGATCGGAATGACAGACGTTACAATTCCAGATATAGGGAAAATGGCATATACTGGTTCTCAGATAAAACCAGATATAACGCCTACATATGATGGCAGGAATTTGGTTGAGGGAACCGATTACACGGTCACATATGGTGACAACCTCTCACCAAAGGACACTGGTTCTGTAACATTTGTCGGAAAAGGCGACTATGCGGGAACCGTGACCAAGACTTTCAAGATCGTTGCAAAGGATATAAGTGCGAATGATGTCATATTAACTAGAAATAAAGTTAATTATGAATATACAGGTTCACCGATTGATCCTGATATAACGGTCACATATAACGGAATCGTTCTGGAAAAGGGTGTAGATTACAAGGTGATGAATCTGTACACTGAACCAGGAACATATAATATGGTCATCAGCGGAGCGGCAGGATCAACTCCGTATTTTACGGGTATGAGAATTTTCCAGATAACCATCACCGCACCAGCGGGAGAGATGGCTGATCTGGAGTACGCCCCAATTCCTGATCAGTACTATGCCGGTAAAGCGATAACTCCAACACTTACAATCAAGAAAGGGGATTACACTCTTCAGCTTGATAAGGATTATGTTATAAAATCAATAACAGGAAATACAGAAGTAGGTGTTGCAACTGTTGAGATAGAAGGAACAGGATCTTACAGCGGCACAAAGAGTCTCGAGTTTAACATTGTTCCAAAACCTATTGAGGACTGTACGATAACAGGAATAGAGGATACACAGTATGAGATGGGGGCAGCGATAGAACCTGCGGTCACAGTGAAGAATGGAACGGTAGAGCTTGTTCAGGGACGAGATTATACGTTAGCATTTAACAATAATATAGATGTCTCAGATAGCGCTGAGGTGGTAATCACAGCAAAGAGTTCAAACTACACAGGCGATGCGACTAAGATTTTCAAGATTACACCAGTGTCAATTACAGCAGCCGGAAATGGTGTCAGCATAACAAATGCAGATGCTACACAGGAGTATACAGGAACTGACATTGAACCAGAGATCAAGATAACAAGATATTATAATAGGAAGATTTACACTCTGGAGCAGGGCAAGGATTATACTGTAGTTTATGAAAATAACAGAGAGGTTACAGGATCCGGAGACAGAGCCTCGATCACAGTAACCGGTACAGGCAACTTCAGCGGACAGACAGTTATAAGATTTGAGATTTCAAAGAGAAGCATAAGTTCATGTGCAGTGGAGTCGGTTCCGGATCAGCAGTGGACAGGCTCTGAGATAAAGCCGGATGTCGCAGTCTATAATGGCATAATAAAGTTGGAAAATGGCGGAGATTATGATGTAATTTACAGTGATAATACAGATGAAGGTGAAGCTTCATATACAGTTATCGGTAAGGGCGATCATTACACTGGAAGTGTTACAAAGTATTTCCGGATAACAAAGGAATTTATCAATATAGAAGACAATGACAAGATAGCCGTATCAAATATTGAAAATCAGACATATAGGTTCGGAGCTGCGATAACCCCGAATTTCACAGTAACTTATGACGGAGAAAAACTGACTGATAAAGAGGACTATACATATAGTTTTACAAATAATAAGAATGTGGGTACAGCGACACTTACAGTAACAGGTGTTGGAAGATTCAAAGGAACGCTTACATATACGTTCAATATACTTCCATATGATATATCAGGGGATACACTTGTTATTGATCAGAATGTGTTTGAGTACACAGGCACTCCTGCAGAGCCTCGACCAGTGTCCATAAAGTCCGGAAATAATGTGCTGGTAACAGATTTTACGGGCTTCACTGTATCATATAGTGATAATACAGAAGCAGGTACTGGAAGCGTTACAGTTACAGCAGGAACAACCGGGAACTTTATAGGCAGTCTCACACAGAGATTTACTATAGGTCAGCAATCAATAAATTCAGCCAAAATAACTGTGAATGATGTGACATACACAGGCGAGGCACAGACACCTGATGTCACGGTTACGCTGGCAGATGGAAGAGTTCTTTCGGCAGATGATTATACAGTCAAGTATAAGAATAACAGGGATGTAGGAACGGCAACAGTAATTGTCACCGCTGTTGAAGGTGGAAATTATACAGGCTCAGTCGAGGGATCGTTCAAGATTCAGGCAATAGATATTGCTGATGCAGTCATAACGGCTATAGAAGATCAGACCTACACAGGTTCTGCAATATGTCCTGACATTGAGGTTAAGTATGGAGACAAGATCCTTGCTGAGGGTGAGGACTATGTTGTGGATTCTTATACCGACAATGAGAATGTGTCAACAGTTTCAAAGAAAGCCTGCGTCACTATAAAAGGTAAGGGGATTTATGTGGGAACATGCAGTGCCAAGTTCAGCATTGTGCCTGCATCAATAGAAAATGCAGTGGTATCCGGATATTCAAAGAATGTGGAATACACCGGTTCTGCAATAACATTTACATCTCTGACAGTTAAGGTTGGAGAAAAGGTGCTCACAAGTTCTGATTACAAGGTGACATACAGCAACAATACTGATGTGACGACAGAGAAGACCCCGGCAAAGATTACAATAACAGCTGCGGGAAATTACACAGATTCAATAGTTGTTCAATTTGCTATAACTGCAAGAAACCTGGAGAATTGCAATATAAGTGACATCGAGGGACAGATATACACAGGAAAACAGGTTAAACCGGATGTGGAAGTTCGTGATGGAGCAAAGACTCTTGTAAAGGGTACAGATTATGATATAGAGTATTCAAACAATACTGAGGTGACGACAGAGGCTGGCGGTCTTGCTGTTGCAAAGATCATAGGTAAGGGCAACTATACAGGAGAAGTAAAGAAGACATTCTCAATCGCAAAAGAGATAATCGATATAAGCTCAGCAGTTGTGACGATCGCTGACGGTGGATCATTTATCTATAACTTTGGAGATGAGATAGAGCCAAAGGTGACTGTGAAGCTTGGTGACAAGGTACTTGATGCCAGTGCTTATACAGTCAGATACACAGATAATGTAAATGCTGGAAAGGCAACAATAACAGTCACAGGAACCGGTGATTACAAGGGACAGACAGGAACAACGTTTGTTATTGAGCAGTACGACATAACATCAGCAGGCCTTGTACTTGAAAGTGACAGTTATACGTACAGCGGAAGTGAGATAAAGCCGGAGGTTAAGAGCATAACAGCAGGTAACAGGAAGATCACTCCTGGTTCAGACTTTGATGTAGCATACAGCAACAACATAAAGAAGGGAACAGGAACTGTATCTCTTACAGCCAGAGCAAATACAAACTACAAAGGAACCGCAAGTGCGAAATTCACAATTGGCGCTGCAGATATAACATCAGCCCGCGTGACGGTTCCGGATGCAGAGTACACAGGACTTCCAGTGAAGCCGGATGTAACGGTGGTACTTGGAACAAAGAAACTTACAGAAGGTACAGATTACACAGTAGAGTTTGCAGACAATACGAGTGTCGGAACTGCGACAGTGACAGTCGAAGGTACCGGAAATTATGCGGGAACAGTCAATGCACAGTTCAAGATCACAGCAAAGTCTCTAAGCCTTGCAGTGGTGACAGCTAAGGATCAGACATACACAGGAAAGGCTTTAAAGCCTGCAGTTGCAGTGACACTTGACGGCAAGACGATCGCAGATACAGAGTATGATGTGACCTATTCATCAAACATCAACAAGGGCACCGCTACAGTCACAGTCACAGGAAAGAACAACTATACAGGCAGCAAGTCCGGATCATTTAAGATACTTGCAAAGGATATCGAAGAGTGTGATGTTTCAGACGTTGCGGATGTTGTTTATAACGGTAAGGCACAGACCCCTGAGATAACAGTAAAGAATGGGGATGTGGAGTTAAAGAGCGGAGTTGATTATGAGGCTGTATATAGCAACAATACAGACGTATCAACAACAGCCAAAAAGGCCGAGATAACTATCACGGGTCATGGCAATTACACAGGACAGAAGATAGTTAGCTTTAATATAACCAAGGCTGCATTTGACGATGCGGTCATAACAGGAATACCTGAGAGCGAGGCATATACAGGAGACAGTATAATTCTGACAGGATATGAGGTTACTGTATCAGATGTTAAGCTCACAGAGAACAAGGATTACACGGTTTCATACAAGAACAATAAAGAAGTTGGAACTGCTACAGTCATATTTACCGGTGCAGGCAATTATGAAGGCAGCAGAGAGATGACATTTGATATCGTACAGAGAAATGTTGCAGATTGTCAGATTTCGGCAATACCTGGACAGAAGTGGACAGGCAAGCCGGTAGCCCCAGCGGTAACAGTCAAAAATGGCAGTGTATCACTGGTAAGCGGTACGGATTACACGGTTGAGTATGCGAACAACACAGATGTGACAGACAAGGCTGAGGCGATCATCACAGGACAGGGCAACTACACAGGTAGTATCACAGTGTACTTCTCGATCTCAAGAAGTGTAGTGAGCATAAGCACTGCAACAATATCAGCGATCCCGGCACAGACATATGCCATGGGCGCTGAGATAAAGCCGTCAGTGAACGTTGTATATGACGGAATGGAGCTTACTGAGGACAAGGATTACACGGTTTCATATGCGAACAACATAGATGCCGGAACCGCTGAGGTTACAGTAACCGGAATTGGATATTATTCAGGATCAAAGACAGTGAGCTTTGCGATAGAACCTCTCGATGTAAGCAAAGGAAGTATAAAACTTGAGTCTGATTCATTTGTATACAATGGAAAGGCTCAGATACCGGTGGTGACCGGTATAGAGATTGGTTCAGATGTGCAGATAACGGACATGAGTTCATTTGATGTGGCATATGCAGACAATATCAATGCTGGAACAGCAAAGGTTACACTCACAGCGAAGAACAATACAAACTTTAAGGGTAGTGTGACAGCAAACTACAGAATAACAGAGGCTGACATTTCTGCGGCTATTGCAGTGGCAGAGGCTGTGGTATATCAGGGAACAGCACTGAAACCTGCAGTTAAGGTTACACTTGGCGGTGTTAACCTGGTGGATGGAAAAGACTACGAGGTGGCATACAGCAGCAATGTAAATGTCGGAAAGGGCAAGGCGGTTATAACTGGTGCCGGCAATTACAAGGGCCAGCTCACAGTTTCATTCGACATTACAGCAAGATCACTGACGGGTGCAGATGTGCAGATAGCTGATCAGGTCTACACAGGAAAGGCACTCTCGCCAAAGCCGGTTGTCACACTGGCAGATAAGACACTGGTTCAGGATGTTGACTATACAGTCACATATGAGAAGAATGTAAATGTCGGAACCGCAAATGTGATAATCGCAGGTACAGGCAATTACAAGGACAGTGTTAAGGAATCATTCAAGATAGCAGCGGCCGATATAGGAAAAGCTGAGGCATCAGCCATCGCTGATCAGGTGTATACAGGAAGCGAGATCACACCGGATGTTCAGGTAACTACAACATCAGGAAAGGTGCTCGCAGCCGGAGTAGATTACGAGATCACTTATACAGGTAATGTGAACGTGTCTACTAAGGAAGCTATGGCCCAGGCGGTTATCGTAGGTAAGGGCAATTATACGGGAACACTCAAGGCTGCATTTGCGATCATTTCAAAGAACATTGCGAGTGTATCGGTGAGCGGATACAGCGAGTCAGTGGCATACACAGGCTCGAATGTGGAATTTGACAACATCATAGTGACTGATGATAATGATGTACTTACAGCTGGTGTGGACTACACCATAAGTTACATGGGTAACAAGTCAGTTACAACTGATGATGGAACATATTTCACGGTGACAGGTAAGGGAAATTATACCGGTACTAAGGATGTACATTTCACCATCACAAAAAAGAATATCAAGGATTGTGATGTACAGGCGATAGAGAGCCAGATATGGACAGGCAAGGAGATCAAGCCGGAAGTGACCATAAGAAATGGTTCAGCGCTCCTTGTAAGCGGAACAGATTATGAAGTAGAGTACAGCAACAATATCAATGAAACAACAGATACGTCCAAGGCATTGGCAGTGATAACGGGTAATGGCAATTACACAGGATCGATAACAAGAGAATTCACAATATCAAGAATACTCTCAGATATATCCAAGGCAGAGGTATCAGCTATTCCGGCGCAGACATATGACTTTGGAAGAGAGATAACACCAGATGTCACAGTTAAGTATGATGGCAAGGTGCTCACGAAAAATGTTGACTATAAGCTTGCTTACACAGACAACATAAATGTGGGAACAGCAACGGTCAGCATCGTTGGAATTGGTGGATATAATAAGTCAGTTTCAAAGACATTTGCTATAAAAGCTGCAGATATATCAAAGGGTGAGCTTATATTAAAGGGTACATCGTTTGTATATACAGGCGAAGCGATCAATCCATCAGTTACAAGACTTATGCTTACAGTGGCAGAGGGTACAGAGATCATAACAGATCTGGCTTCATTTGATGTGAAGTATACAGACAATGTAAATGCTGGAAAGGCAACAGTTTCACTCACCGCAAAGGGCGGAACGAACTTCACCGGAACAGCGACAGCGACGTTTCAGATAGAGAGAGCATCACTTGCCGATGCGGTAGTTGAGGCGTCATCACCAGAGTATACTGGAGATGACGTCACACCGGACATCACAGTGAGAATTGGAGAGAAGGTTCTTGAGAGCGGAACTGACTATGAGATCACATATACAGATAACGTGGACGCGGGAGATAAGGCCGGATTTACTATCACAGGTAAGGGCAACTACGAAGGCGTCATAAACAGAACATTTGAGATCCAGCCAAAGAGCATTGCAAATGGCGAATGTGAGATACCTTCACAGGTATATACAGGATCAGACATCACACCGGACGTAACAGTCAGCGTGGATGGAAAAGTCCTTGTCGCAGGCAGGGATTACACAGTGGTATACTCAGATAACAGGGATGTGACAACAGCAGACCGCAAGGCCAGCGCAGTCATAACGGCTATGGGCAATTACACAGGAAAGCTCACAGTTCAGTTTGAGATCACGGCAAAGACCATACTTCCTGCTGATGTGTCAGATATTGAGGCACAGGAGTACACAGGAAGTGCCATAGAGCCAAAAGTTACAGTAAAGAACGGAACAACGATCCTTGTCGCTGGCCGCGATTACGATGTGGCATACAGTGACAATGTGGACAAGACAAAGTCAGCAAAGGCAGTCATCACAGGTAAGGGCAACTACAGAGGTGTTGTAGCAAAGACATTTGAGATATGTGCAACAAGCATAGCTTCAGCCGTAGTTACAGGAATACCTGAGAGCGCAGTTTATACAGGTGAGAGCATTACATTTGACAACATAAAGGTTCAGCTCGGCGGAAAGACCATGGTATATGGCTCTGACTACAGCGTGAGCTATGAGCGAAATGTAAATGCGACAACAGACGAGTCAAAGGCATATGTGATCATCAAAGGTATGGACAATTATGGTGGACAGATAAGAGTTGCATTTGACATAACTCCTAAGAGTATCAGTGGTTGTAAAGTCGATGCCATAAATGGACAGATATACACTGGCAGCGAGGTGGCTCCTGATGTAACAGTCAGAGATGGCTCAGTTGTCCTTGAAAAGGATGTGGATTACACAGTAACTTATAAGGAAAATGTTGAGATAACGAAGTCGGCTAAGGCGGTCATCACAGGTAAGGGCAACTACGAAGGTGAGCTCGTGGCAGAGTTCTCCATATCAAAGGAGGTACTTGACATCTCAGCAGCCAAGATAGCGAGCATAGCTGATCAGTATTACAACTTTGGCTCAGAGCTTACACCAGATGTGAAGGTAATTCTGAACGGAAAGACACTCGTGAAGGGTGTTGATTACGACCTGACATATGCAAACAATGTAAAGCCTGGAAAGGCAGCTGTGACAGTGAAGGGTATAGATCAGAATAAGGGTGAGGTAAGTGGTACGTTCAACATACTTCCGATAGATATCACCACGGCAGATATAACACTTGTTAAGAACTCATACGCATACACTGGAAATGCAGTAAATGCAGAGGTAAGCAAGGTCACAGTTAAGAGAAATGGAGTAGCAAAGACTCTGACAGATCTCACGGGATTCACATATTCATGCAGCAATAACGTGAACGTGGGTAAGGCAGTCCTGACACTCACGGCTGAGGACGGCATGGGATTTGCAGGTAGTGCGACAGTTAATTATACGATCACAGCCGCATCAATAGAGCAGGCAGTGATAAGTGCTGACAGTGCAGCTTACACAGGCGAGGCGATCATCCCGGTATGCAGAGTCACACTGGCAGGAAAGACTCTTATTCCTGGAACAGATTACACAATTGCAGCATCGAACAATATAAATGTGACAGATGATGCGGTAGTGACAATAACAGGAAAGGGTAATTATTCAGGAAAGGCTGAGACATATTTCAGCATAACACCAAAGAGAATATCGAGTGCAGAGCTTACAGTGGCAGATGCAGAGTATACAGGAGCTCCGCTTGAGCCGGCAGTTACAGTGATTCTCGATGGAAAGACGCTCAAGGCCGGAACAGATTACACCGCTGATTACAGTGACAATGTAAATGTCACTGCCGGAAGTGCTAAGGCTTCGGTGACAGTTACAGGTAAGGGCAACTATACAGGAGCTGTAGATGCCGAGTTTGCCATAACACCTATGGATATATCGAAGCTGAGTATTGAAGACATACCAGCGCAGGTATATGCAGGACAGGCTGTAAGACCTGAGGTTACACTCAGAAATGGAGACGTGCTGCTCGTAGCAGGAGTTGATTACTCAGTTGAGTACCAGAACAATGAGGCAGTAACAAAGACAGCCAAGGCTGTTATAACAGGAAAGGGCAATTACAAGGGCTCTGTAACAAAGACATTTGTCATCACTGCACTCAGCATTGAGGATGCAGAGATATCAGGAATCGCAGATACTGTTGTATACAGCGGAGAGGACATAGAGTTCTCAGGAATAAAGGTAACTGTGAACGGAATACAGCTTGCAAATGGCACAGATTACACAGTTGCATACAAGAACAATCACGATGTGACCACCGATGAGCTCGCAAGTGTTATCATAACAGGTCAGGGTAACTACGGCGGTGAGGTAAGCAGAACATTTACAATCACAGCTAAAAATATCGTGAGATGCAGCATCGATCCTATCGGAGGTCAGATATACACAGGCTCACCTGTTACACCTGAGATCGTGGTGAGAGATGGTGCGATAGTACTTGAGAAAGACAAGGATTACACGGTAGAGTACAGCAAGAATACGGATGTCACGGAAAATGCCGGCGTAACAGTTATAGGTAAGGGCAATTATAAGGGAACAATAAGCACAGTATTCACGATCGCGAAGGAGATCATAGATATCTCAAAGGCTCAGATAAGCAAGCCGGGCGACGAGTACTATGACTTTGGAAATCCTATAAAGCCTGATGTTACACTCACATATAAGGGCAAGCAGCTCACAAAGGATGTAGATTATGAGCTCGTGTACATAGGCAATACAAAAGAGGGTACGGCAACTATCCAGGCAAATGGAATAAATACCAACACAGGATCAGTAAGCACTACATTTGAGATTCTTCCTATAGATATATCAGATGCAGTTGTGACACTTGAGAATGAAGAGTATGAGTACACTGGCAGGGAGATAAAGCCAGAGGTCAGAATGATCATGGTAAAAAGATCAGGAAAGTCCGAGGCGGTCACATCCCTCGATGGTTTCAATGTGACATATGACAGCAACATCAATGTTGGAACAGCAAATGTCACAGTGGCTGCAGTAAAGGGTAGTGGTTTCACAGGAAAGACAGTCAGAACATTCGAGATAACAAAGGTGGATATGGCGGACGCTGTTGTTGAGATAGATGGCAGCTACGAATATACAGGCAGTGCGATAGCGCCAAAGTACACAGTTATTCTTGATGGAAAGACGCTTAAAGAGGGAACGGATTACACCGCAGTATGCAGCAACAATGTAAATGTCGGAAAACGTGCAATGGTTACAGTGACAGGTGCAGGTAACTATACAGGAACGACTATCGGATACTTTGAGATCACAGCGAAGAATATAAGCGGAGCTGATGTCGCAGTGGCTGATGCTGAGTTCACCGGAATTCCGGTAACACCAGCGATAACAGTTACAGTTGACGGAGAGATACTCAATGCGGATATCGACTACACGATATCTTATAACAACAATATCAACGCAACCACAGACAAGACAAAGGCTGCGGTTGTCATAAAGGGAACAGGTAATTATACAGGAACTGTTACATGTACATTTGACATAGCTCCAAAGGATATATCAGGTGCTGTCATAAGTGATATAGAGGCTCAGAACTATACAGGAAAAGAGGTTACACCTGAGTTTTCTGTAAATCTTGACGGTAAGGTGCTTGCAGCAGGAACAGATTACGCTGTCTCATACGAGAACAACATAGCCGCTTCTGATGATGCGGTGGCTATCGTAACAGGAAGAGGTAACTACACAGGAAGTATCTCAAAGAAGTTTGCTATACAAAATGTGGACATTACAGACGCAGCTGTGACTGGAATAGAGGAAAGTGTTGTCTACACAGGAAAGGAGATAACATTTGGCGATATCATGGTTACAGTATCCGGAAGAACACTTTCGGAGGACGAGGATTACATAGTAAGCTATGAGAACAACAAGAATGTAACAACATCTGCTAAGGTAGTCATAACCGGTACAGGAAACTACAGCGGCGTAATAACAAAGACATTTGCTATCACACCTAAGAATATTGCTAAGTGTAGTGTCGATGCGGTCAGTGGTCAGATATACACAGCAAAGTCTATCACGCCGGAGGTGACAGTGAGAGATGGCTCATCAGTACTTGTGCTGAGCCAGGATTATACAGTCTCCTACAGCAATAATGTGGAGGTTACCACAGCAGACAGTATGGCAGTAATAACAGTCACTGGAAAGGGCAACTACACAGGAAAGACAACAGTGACATTTGCCATATCAAAGAAGCTTACAGATATATCCAAGGCAGTTATATCAAAGATAGCTGATCAGCATTACAACTTTGGTCAGCCGCTCACGCCGGATGCCACAGTAACACTGAACGGTAAAGAACTTGTAAATGGCACAGATTACGCCCTTGTATATGTGGACAATACGGACGAGGGCACAGCGACAGTCACGGCAAAGGGAATCAATTCAAATACCGGTTCTGTGACCGCTAAGTTTAATATCAAACCTATAGACATAAGCGACGGAGTCATAGCACTCGATGCCGCTACATACCTCTACACAGGTACAGCAGTCAAGCCGGAGATCATCTCATTTACAGTGAAGAGACTTGGCAAGACAGTGACGGTTACTGATTTCGATAACCTGGATATAACATATTCATCCAACTCAGATGTTGGAACAGGAAAGATAACTATCACAGCACTTGAAGGAGAGGGCTTCACAGGAAGCGTGAGCAAGACATTTACGATAGTCGGAGCTTCAGTGGAGAATGCAGTGGTCAGAGTTGAAAATGGAGTTTATACCGGAGAAGAGGTGGAGCCATCATATGTTGTCACACTTGGTGGAAGAACACTCGTAAGTGGAAAGGACTTCAGGGCAGACTTCAGCAACAATGTAAATGCAACTGACAGTGCGGTCTTGACTATAACAGGAATCAACAACTACAGCGGAACAAAGTCAGTCAGATTTACGATCAGTCCAAGAAGGATCACAGATGCCGATATAACGGTGGCTGCAGCAAGATACACAGGACAGAGTCTGACACCGGCTCTCACAGTTACAATCGGTGGAATGACACTTGTTCAGGATGTTGATTTCACGGCAGAGTATATTGACAATGTAAATGTGACAGATGATGAGACAAAAGCATCTGTAAAGGTAACAGGAATTGGTAACTACACAGGAAATGTAAGTGAGGAATTTGAGATATCACCTAGAGATATTTCTCTTGCAAGCGTTGCGGATATAGACAGTCAGGCATATACAGGCAATCCGGTTATGCCGGAACCAGTTGTAACAGACGGTACAACAGTTCTGAAAGCTGGCAGAGATTATGTGGTAAGTTACAGAAACAATACAAATGTGACAGCTGAGGCTGGGGTGATCATTACAGGTAAGGGCAATTACACAGGATCTGTTGTAAAGATATTTGCTATTGCAGGAGCTGACATAAAGGATGCAGTGGTCACAGGAGTCAAGAGCAGTGTGACATATACTGGAAGTGAGATAACATTTACAGGTCTTAAGGTGACATACGGAGATGGAGTGCTTGTAGCAGGCAGGGATTATACTGTTACATACAGCAATAACAGAAATGTCACGGATAAGGCGGAGGTCAGAATCGCAGGTAATGGCAACTATACCGGAACCGTGATAAAGACATTTGCAATAAAACAGAAGAACATAGCAGATGATGACTGCCATGTAAGTGAAATCGGTGGACAGATATATACAGGCAAGGAGATAGAGCCTGCGGTAGTAGTTACATATGGAGATATCACCCTTGTTGAGGATGTTGACTATGAGATAACATACAGCAACAATATAGAAGCGTCTGCTAAGAATTCTCCTGCAAAGGCGGTTATAACAGGAAAGGGAAGCTATACCGGAATTGTTTTAAGAGAATTTACAATAACAAAGGAACCTGTAAACATAAGCGGTGCGAAGATCAGCGCGATAGACGATCAGGAGTTTGCAAAGACATTTATCACACCGGCTGTTGATGTGACATATGCCGGCAAGGCACTTGTCGAGGGAACGGACTACAAGGTATCGTATTCAAATAACTACAACGTTGGAACAGCAACCGTATACATTACAGGATATGGAAATTATGTAGGTTCAAAGAAGATAACATTTAACATTACAAAGAGAGACATTACAGGTTATACAGCGGTTCTGGCACAGACAGATATGACATACACAGGCAAGACAATAACGCCGGATGTTGTATCGATCAGCAGTGCGGATGGTTCATTTATCATCAACGACGAGGAGCTTGATACATTTGTTGTAAAATATGCCGGAAATGTAAATGCAGGAACTGCAAAGGTAACTGCAACAGCTGGAAGCAATTCAAATTATACGGGAAGTGTAACTGCCCAGTTCAAGATCGCTCCAGCTCAGTTAAATGGTGCAGTTGCCACAGCGGAGACAACGGAATACACAGGAAGTGCCGTCACACCGGCAGTTGCTGTCACAAAGAACGGAGTTGTTCTGTCAGCTGATGATTATTCTGTAGAGTACAGAAGCAATACGGATGTCGGAACAGCAGAGATTATCGTAACAGGAAAGGGCAATTACACTGGAACGGTACATGGAAGCTTTGAGATAACGGCGGGAAGCATAAAGAACTGCACTATAACAGTGACAGCATCGACTGAGTACACAGGTGGACAGATAGTTCCAGTTGTAACAGTTAAGAATGGCACGAAGCTTCTTGCGAATGGCGTCGATTACATACTGAGTTATGATCAGAATTCAGATGTCACAAGCAAGGCTAAGGTCGTTATAACAGGTAAGGGCAATTACAAGGATTCAGTTACAAGATATTTCGCGATAACAGGAAGAAGTATTACGAAGGCTGTTGTGTGCGGAGTTATCGATAAGGAATTCACCGGAAATGCAATTACTCAGAATATCGAGGTCAAGTTGGATGGTGAGACACTTGTCCAGGGAACTGACTACACAGTGAAGTACATCAACAATGTTCATGTTGGAACTGCAACTGTGGTGATCACAGGTACAGGGAACTATACAGAGTCAGTAAAGAAGAACTTTGTTATCAACAGAGTGGATGTAAGCAACACAGCAGTCATAACGGGAATCGAGCCTGAGGCTACATACACAGGAACGGCGTTTAAGTTTAAGAATGTGAAGATCACATGGAGCGGAATAGTTCTCAGGGAGGGCAGAGATTACACTATCTCCTACAAGAACAACAGTGGAATAACAATGACACGTACAAGCAAAGCTTCATGTACAGTGACATTTAATGGAGATTACAAGGGTAAGGTCACAAAGCAGTTCAGGATCAAGGCATTTGATATTTCAAAGGCTACGGTATCTGTGATAAAAGATGTTACATACAACGGTAAGGCAAAGACTCCGACAGTAGTGGCCAAGATAGGAAGCACCACGATAGATCCTGCGGAGTACGAGGTCAAGTACAGCAACAATGTAAAACCTGGAGTTGCAACGGTTACAATAACAGGGCTTAACAACTTCTATGGAACAAAGAAGGTTACATTCAACATTCTTCCGGAGAGGGTTGCAGGACTTCAGTTTGTAACGTCTACAACGTCAGCAGTAAGGGTTAAGTGGAATAAGGTCAAATATGCGGCCGGTTATGTTGTATATTACAGTAAAGATGGCAAGAGTTATAAGAAGTTTGGAACTACAAAGGATACGACAATGGTTCTGTCAAAGCTTGCAAGTGGACAGACATATAAAGTAGCTGTGTATGCATATGTAACTTCAAACGGCAAGAATCTTATATCGACCAAGTCAGAGGTAGTAACCGGAACAAAACCAGGCAAGGTTACAGGAATAACATATTCGAGCAGAACGGATACTGTTATTAGTGTAAAGTGGAACAAGGTTTCAGGTGCAACGGGCTACAAGGTATACAGGACCGATGACAGCGGTAAGAAGGTCATGGCTGTTGGAACTGTAAAGACGAATGCAGTATCGATCAAGAAGCTTAAGGCGAGCACTGTATACAAGATAAAGGTAGTTGCATACAAGAGCGTTGGCGGAAAGGTTCTCCTCGGTACAGCAAATGTAGCAGCGATCATGACTACACCATCTGCAGTCAAGGGACTAAAGACATCTAGAAACTGGGTTTCAAGCATAGCACTTAGCTGGAACAAGGTAGCTAGTGCGGACGGATACATAGTTTACAGGCTCAGCGGAAAGAACTGGATCAAGATCAAGCAGATCAGTAAGAATACGACTGTCAGTTTCATAAGTTCTAAGCTCAGAGCCGGAACAGAGTGGAAGTACAAGGTAGTAGCTTATAAGAAGCACGGCAACAGTGTAGTTAAAAATGTCGGAAGCCAGATTAGTTCGGTAACGCTTCCTACAGCGCCAGTGGTTGTAATCAGGGCAGGTAAGGGCAGTGTGACTTTGGGCTGGAATGGAGTGACTGGAGCCGATGGATATGAAGTATACATGAGAACCACAAAGAAAGGCAAGTCAACTAAGATAGCCACATTAAAGAAAGCATCTAAGGTAAAATATACAAAGAAGGGACTTGCAAAGAATAAGACATATTACGTAAATGTCAGAGCATTCAAGAAGGATGCAAAGGGCAGAAAGTATTACAGCTCATATTCAACGGTCAAGGCTGTTAAAGCAAAATAACACTAAAATAAAAGCAAGATACAAAAAAGGGCGTCCAGCCGGTTGTGAAAACAGCCGGCGGGGCGCTTTTGTGTTATATGCAGTATGTATTGAGCTTTTTAATACAGGTAAAGAAATCTATCGGCACAGCTTACAGTGAACTCTTTCAGATCATCATATGGGAAGACGTTTGTAGTCGCCTTCTGTACGGGTGGCTCAGCACTGACAAAGAGTGACAGATCACGGCGGAGCATCTCAGGAGAGAAAGCGTTGCATTCTGATATGGTCAGACTGACTGGAGCTATGTTGGGGATGGCTGGTGCAAAATCTATCTGGAATAAAGGATTTGTGATGTTGTAGTCACCGTAGAAATACCGGTCGGAAAAAAAGTCTCTTATTGGTATTATAGTTCCGTCGCTCTGTCTGCTGATTGCTGTCATTTTAACATGGTCTATATTATTTGATACACACGTAGGCTTGCCTGAGGAGTCCTCAAATTGAAAATACCTGGGCCAAAATTCTTCTACATAGATACTGTCCATATATAGGTGCGCAAGAATTCCAAGATCAGCTGCAGTAAGATGATCCGGGTTATGCCGCTCGGTCAGGTAGTGCATGTTGGGGTATTTGGTGATCAGATTGTCCTGCCATGGTGGACGGAAGTGTGTAAGGGATTTGTCCGACACCGCATCGGGAAGGACTGTGCCGAGAAGAAATTCATTTGTTGAATCAGGGGAATTGAAAACTGATATCAGAGCCCTTGAAATCACTGTGTCCACATCGCCTTTGTCAGAATTCAGTATGATATTTTCTATATATGCAGCCTCACACAGGTGCATCATGTATCCAGGCATATGTACATCCTCCCGAAATATATAAATTCAATGCGTAAAAATATGTATGTGACAGAATGAGTGTACTCCTGATAAAATGTTGATGTCAAGGCTGCGTCAGGTGTCTTACTGAAAAATATAAATTACAGTTAACTTGACTTATAAATAAAATAGAATTAAAGTCATAATTATAATGTTTATTAAAAATTATAATTGGAGGGAAATATTTGAGGGGAATAATGTAGATGAAGCAAAAAAACGAGAGAGAAGCTGGAATGTAAATGCGAAATGTGAATGCGAAATATTCAGATCTAAAACAGTGAAAATAAAAGGAGAAAATGACTTGGATAGAAACGTGCAGAATGATAACGATAACAAGAATAAAGACAATGGAGATGGAGGAAAGGGAAAAAACAGAAATGTCATAATTCTGCTTGCTCTGTCTATCGTACTCACTTTGCTGTGTTGGCGTGCGTATGACAAGATAACTAACGGAACTAAGAAGGAAATACCTTACAGTGGTTTTATAGAGATGCTGGATGGTGGACAGGTCGAAAATGCCGAAATATACTCAAAGAAGATCAAGTTTACCACTAGAGATGATGATGGCAAAGTTGACAAGAACACATATATTACTGTCAGAATAAACGATGACAGCCTGGCTGACAAGCTGAGCAGAGCCCATGAAAAATATGCCACCACATACAATGGCAAGGATGAGAGCGGATCGGCGATGATAGGTACGATATTGTCATACGTTGTCATGATCGGAGCATTTTATCTGTTCCTGTCGCTCATAACGAAGCGTGGTGGTATGATGGGGGGATTTGGCAAATCAAATGCAAAGGTGTATATGGAGAAGAAGACTGGTGTGACATTTGCGGATGTGGCAGGTGAGGATGAGGCAAAGGAATCCCTGACTGAGATGGTGGATTTTCTGCACAATCCTAAACGGTATTTGGAGATAGGAGCAAAGCTTCCCAAGGGGGCGCTGCTTGTCGGACCTCCGGGAACAGGAAAGACACTTCTGGCAAAGGCTGTTGCAGGGGAGGCAAATGTGCCATTTTTCTCTATGTCAGGCTCAAGCTTTGTGGAAATGTATGTAGGCGTGGGCGCGTCGAGGGTGCGTGACCTGTTTAAACAGGCAGCAGATATGGCACCGTGCATCATATTTATAGATGAGATAGATGCTATCGGACAAAGCAGAGACAGTGTGAGAGGTGGAGACTCCGAGAGGGAGCAGACACTCAACCAGCTTCTTGCAGAGATGGATGGATTTGACACATCGAAGGGAATAGTGATACTTGCGGCGACGAACAGACCTGAGACGCTGGACAAAGCTCTACTCAGACCGGGCAGATTTGACAGAAGGGTTATAGTAGAAAAGCCGGATCTTCAGGGAAGGATAGATACGCTCAAGGTTCATTCGAGAAATGTGAAGATGGATGAGAGTGTTGACCTCAGAGAACTGGCACTTGCAACTGCGGGTGCTGTTGGCGCAGATCTGGCGAATATAATAAATGAGGCGGCACTCACCGCGGTGCGTGCCGGAAGGACTATGGTTTCACAGGCTGACCTCATAGGCGCTGTGGAATTGGTATTTGCGGGAAAAGAGAAGAAGGGCAAGCTCCTAGGCGAGGAGGAGAAGAAGGTGGTGGCATACCATGAGGTGGGACATGCACTTCTCGTTGCTCTCCAGAAGCATACGGAGCCTGTCCAGAGGATTACCATAGTTCCTAGAACGATGGGATCTTTGGGTTATGTATGGCAGGTGCCGGAGGAAGAAAAATATATGGAGACGAAGGCTGAGCTTGAGGCGGATATCGTCACTACACTCGGCGGACGTGCTGCTGAGGAGCTGAAGTTTGAGTCTGTTACAACGGGAGCTGCAAATGATATAGAGCAGGCGACAAAGACTGTGAGGGCCATGATAACGATGTACGGTATGTCGGATACATTCGGACTTATGCAGCTTGAGTCGGTACAGGGAAAATACCTCGACAGAAATGCGGTGCTCCAGTGCTCCGATGAGACGGCAGCCAAGGTCGATGAGGAGATTAGAAAGGTGCTCAGCGATTCATATGATAAGGCGAAGAAATTGTTGGCAGATCACATGGATACACTTGATGAGATCGCAAAATTCCTTATCGAGAAAGAGTCGATAACCGGAAAGGAATTTATGGATATATTTCACCGTGTTGAGAACGCTTGCGAGTGAAAAATTATTTTATCCTTAATCGACTAGTTTGGGGAGAAAAGGAAACATTTTTCTCTTTTCGTGTGATAATCAGAAAAAAAACGTAGCTAACAGAGGCAATTTTTGAAGAAAATAGAAAAACAAGTTGTTACAAAAGGCTCTTTGAGGTGGAAAATGGGAAATAAAAATCCGAGTTTCTGTCTCGAAGAGCCTTTTAAATTTGCATGGGGAACATGCTTTGACTCGTTTCTCGTGATTTTCTCAGGGCAGCGGGCTAAGGACCTTGCCTGATCACTTGTCTGATTGCAGCTCGTCAAGGGTTTTGCCGTAGGCTGGCAGAAACTCACAGACAAAATCGTTTACCTCCGGGTATTTCCCAGCCATCGATGATACAGATGCAAGTATGGTGCTCATGGCACTTGAGAATTCGGTGTTGCCAGACCCGGTCTCCTCCATACATTTTATGAGGGCTGAGAGTTTATCCGCAGCTTTAACGAGCTTCCATATATATACATCGTTCTCGTCCTGATCATCCTTGAAAAAGATAGGGGTGTATGCATTCTTCAGGTCGTCAGGAAGTTTGTCAAGAAGAGTGTGGCAGGCGATATCTTCAATGTCCTTAAAAGCGGTTTTGATGTCGTTATTGTAGTATTTTACGGGCGTTGGCATGTCTCCTGTGATTATCTCGGAGGCGTCATGGTAGAGGCCTATAAGGGAGGCTCTCTCGGCGTTGAGTGACTTGCCGTAGCGCACATTGCCGATGGTGGCAAGTGCGTGTGCGATCATGCTGACTTCAAGGCAGTGCTCACACAGATTTTCCTCTCTGCTGTTTCTCATCAGCGACCATCTGTCGATGTATTTCATTCTTGATATAAGTGCAAAAAAATTATATTCCATAAAAGTAAATACCTCACATATGAATAAATATATACAAACTGTAGGCCAGTTTTTATTGTCCGTTGTCCTTCTTTTTGAATGCAGTGCTGTCTGCATGGAAAAAATTGTAGACGGCTTCGGCGGAAGCTCTGGTCATTCCTGCAGGAATCTCAAGGTCTGCGATGGCAGCCTTTTTTATATTGTCGATGTCCTTGAAATATGCCAAAAGTGCTTTCCTTCTTGCAGGACCTATTCCATCGATATCGTCCAGAACAGAGTGAATCTGTGCTTTGCTCCTCAGACTTCTGTGGTACTCTATCGCAAAGCGGTGAGCCTCGTCCTGAAGTCTGGTGATCATATTGAAAGCCTGGGTTCCGGCAGGAAATTCAATCTCCTTGTTATTGTAGTAAAGTCCCCTTGTTCTGTGGTGGTCATCCTTTACCATGCCGCACACAGGAATGTTCAGACCGAGATCTCCGAGAACCTCAAGAGCGATGTTAACCTGTCCTCGGCCTCCGTCCATCATGAGGATATCTGGGTAGATGTTGAACTTTTCATCAGTGAATCTTCTGGTGAGAACTTCCCGCATGCTGGCGTAGTCATCTGGTCCATCTATGGTGCGAAGCTTGAATTTTCTGTAGTCATTTTTCTTAGCACGGCCATTTTCAAATACTACCATGGAAGCGACTGAATGGTAGCCGCTTATGTGCGAGATATCAAATGCCTCAAGCCTCTTGGCGGATGGAACCCCGATGAGCTGGGCGAGTTCCTTTGCCGCTCCCTCAGTCCGTTCCTTCTCACGCTTGAGCTTGTCTGCATCCTGATTCATCACCAGAAAGGCATTGTCCTTTGCAAGCTTCAGAAGCTTCTGCTTATCGCCCTTTTGCGGTATGACAATGTGTACCTGGCTGCCGCGACGGGCGCTCAGATATTCCTCTATGAGTGCGTAGTCATCTATTTGCTGCTCGATTATTATCTCCTTTGGCAGATAAGGCGTTGAAGCGTAGTACTGCTTCAGGAAAGACTCCATGATCGTGCTGTATTTTTCAGCATTTACACCGCTCATATGGTAGTGCTCACGTCCTATCATCTTTCCTGAACGCACAAAGAATATGGATATGACGCACTCGTTGCCAAGATCCGTTGCCATGGCGATGACGTCCCTGTCGTCAGAGCTTGTGTCACCGACGCGCTGGGTAGTTTCGATATGTTGTATGCTCTTTATGAGATCACGGATCTCACTGGCCTGCTCAAACTCCATCTCATCTGCAAGCTCTCTCATCCTTTTCTCAAGATCCTTAACTACATGACCGTGATTGCCATTCAGGAAACTTATGGCCTGCTGTATGTTATTGTTGTAGTCCTCTTTTGAGATATATCCCTGACATGGAGCATCGCACTGCTTTATCTGGTGATACAGACATGGACGTTCAAGGCCTATATCCTTTGGTAGGTTTCTGCTGCAGCTTCTTATGTGATAAAGCTTTTTCAAAAGTTCAATGATATCCTTTACCGCTCTGGAATTGGTGTAGGGACCGAAGTATTTGGAATGGTCACGCTTCATCTGATGGCTGTAAAGGATCCTTGGGAAATCTTCCTCCACGGTAATCCTGATATAAGGATATCCCTTATCATCGGTCAGCATGGTGTTGTAGTGCGGCCTGTGCTCTTTGATGAGATTGCATTCCAGAACCAGAGCCTCCAGCTCGGAGCCGCATACGATATATTCAAACCATGCAATATGAGAGACCATTTTCTGGATCTTTGGGGATTTCTTGTATCCTGCCTGAAAATATTGGTGAACTCTGTTGTACAGATCGATGGCCTTGCCTACATATATTATGTGATCCCCTGAGTCATGCATCAGATAGACGCCAGGTACATGGGGAAGTTTTTTCAATTCTTCTTCAAAATCAAACATAGCTTTCACCTCAAAAAATATAGATAAGTATATCACCGTGAGCACACATATGTCATCTGTAAAATGCATGCCAAAATAGCCCTGAATTCTTGACAATAGTGTTTGTAGATAAGTATAATTAATAAAGTTAAGACTAGAAAATAAATGAAAAAACAAAATCTTTAACGATATTAAAATGAAAGGAAAAGATGTCAGATATGGACATCGGTTGAGGTGTATATGGTATACAGTGTTACAGTCACGCAGCTGATAGAAAAGATGGATCTGAAGAATCATACGCCGGAGATAGACACCGACAAGATACTTATCCAGGATCCAGGTATGAATAGACCAGCGGGTCAGTATGGGGGGGACTTTTGAGATTTTGATGCTGGAAGAATACAGATATGTGGAAATGTAGAGCATGCATATGTTGCGGCTATGCACACGGAGGAGGAGAACAAGAAGATCATGGATGAGTTCTTCTCATATAAGCCGCCTTGTCTCATATTCTGTCGTGGACTTGAGCCGTATCCATTTATAATAGAGATGGCAAAGAAGCACGGGGTACCAGTACTCACATCTGATGCGGTCACATCTGCATTTGTCCATGAGGTCGACAGATGGCTCCATGTTGAGCTTGCGCCTAGGATTTCAGTGCATGCGGTACTTGTCGATGTATACGGAGAGGGAGTCCTGATCATGGGCGAGAGTGGAATAGGAAAATCTGAGGCTGCGCTTGAGCTTTTGAAGAGAGGTCACCGACTTGTAGCAGACGATGTGGTTGAGATCAAGAAGGTAAGTGATGCAACTCTAGTTGGACGTGCGCCTGATATAACAAGACATTTTATCGAGCTTCGAGGCATAGGTATCATAGATGTCAAGTCACTGTTCGGTGTAGAATGTGTTAAGATAGATCAGAATATAGACCTTGTTATCAATCTTGAGGAGTGGAGCAAGGATACGGAATATGACAGACTGGGACTAGAGGACAATTATATGGAGTTCCTTGGTAACAAGGTCGTGTCACACAACATACCTATCAGACCGGGACGTAATATAGCGATCATAGTTGAGTCCGCTGCGGTCAATCACAGACAGAAGAAGATGGGTTACAATGCTGCCCAGGAACTTTACAACAGAGTTACACAGAACATCATGAAGGGAAACGGTGGCTCAGACAAGTAGACGCCGGTTAACATAATAAGAAACAGAAGTGGAAGGAGAAAAAGAAATGTCAAAGTATGTATTTGGAGTTGATGTCGGAGGAACCACAGTAAAGATGGGACTTTTTACAGTTGAGGGAGAAGTCCTCGACAAATGGGAGATCAAAACCCGCACGGAGGATGGGGGTAAGAATGTCCTTCCTGATATCGCAGATTCCATAAAGAGCAAGTTAGCTGACAAGAACCTTGCAGATGAAGATATAGAAGGTGTTGGAATTGGAGTTCCTGGACCTGTGAAGGAGGATGGTACAGTTCTTAAGTGCGTAAACCTTGGATGGGGGATACTGAACGTTCAGGATGAACTCAGAGCGCTTACAGGATTTGAGGTAAAGGCAGGAAATGATGCCAACGTGGCGGCCCTTGGAGAGATGTGGCAGGGTGGCGGAAAAGGCTACAGCAATGTTGTTATGGTCACACTTGGCACAGGAGTTGGCGGAGGAATAATACTCAATGGAAAGATGCTTTTCGGTGTAAATGGCGCAGGTGGAGAGATAGGACATATCTGTGTGGATGAGAATGAGACAGAGATATGCGGATGCGGTAATACTGGCTGCCTTGAGCAGTATACATCAGCGACTGGCGTTGTTCGACTTGCAACAAGAGCCATGGCTTCATCAGATAAGAAGTCAGCGCTCAGAGATCTTGAGACTGTTACAGCAAATGATGTATTCGATCTTGCAAAGATCGGTGATGAGCTTGCAAAGACAGTTGTTGATGAACAGGCACATATCCTTGGAAGAACTCTTGCACAGATAGCATGTGTCGTTGATCCTGAGATATTCGTAATTGGTGGCGGTGTTTCAAAGGCTGGCTCTATCCTCACTGATGCTGTTAAGGAGTATTTTGTGAAATATGCATTCCACGCATGCCGCGGTACAAAATTTGCCCTTGCTGAGCTTGGAAATGATGCTGGAATCTACGGAGCAGCTCGAAGCATATTAAAATAAACATCTAAAATATAATTTTAGGTAATTTTTAACAGTTGTTTTTGTGAAATTATCCAAAACAAAATCAAAAGATAGCAAATTTCTATTTATTTTTGATATTGAATTATAAAAGTCTTTAATGTATGATGAATTTATTGGTGTTGGATAAGTATACCAATAATATAGTACATTAGAGACTTTTGTTTTAGACAGGGCTACCTGCATAGCATGATATAAGCGTGTTTTGTAGGTTTTTGTTTTATTTATAAAGTCATGTAAAATTATTAAGAGGTATGTATGTCAGAAAAGAATACATGTAACATATATGATAAAGTAGTGGATATCGTAGGCGAAGAAAATGTACACACCGATGAACCTATGAGCAGACATACGACATTCAGAATTGGTGGAAATGCCGATTATTTTGTCAAACCGGGTAACGCGGATGAGGTTGCAGCGGTGATAGTGGTCTGCAGAGAGTACAATATTCCGTATTTTATCCTTGGAAATGGAAGCAATCTTTTGGTGTCAGACGATGGATACAGGGGCATGATAATCAATATTATGGATAATATGGATTCAGTGACCGTCGACGGTAGGATTATCACAGCCCAGGCGGGAGCGATGCTCGTCAGAGTGAGTGTGATGGCAAGGGATAATGCCCTCACCGGACTTGAGTTTGCATCGGGTATACCGGGAACCATTGGTGGTGCTGTTTATATGAATGCTGGTGCGTATGGCGGCGAGATGAAGAACGTTGTGAAGACAGTCAGAGCTATTGATGAGTATGGACGAATATATGAGTTAGACTCTGAGAAGATGGACTTTTCATACAGACATAGCATAGTTGAGGAGAGAAAACTCATAGTGCTTGAGGTCACATTGGAACTTGAACATGGCAGTAGAGAAGCAATCGATGACAGGATGAAAGAGTTAGCTGAGGCAAGACGCTCCAAGCAGCCTCTGGAGTACCCATCAGCAGGATCAACATTCAAGAGACCTGAGGGATATTTCGCTGGTAAGCTCATCATGGATGCCGGACTTCGTGGATATTCTGTCGGGGGCGCGCAGGTGGCGGAAAAACACTGTGGATTTGTCATAAATAAAGGCGGGGCTACGGCTTCGGACGTTGTGGAGCTTATAAGAGATGTTCAGCACGATGTGGATGATAAGTTTGGCGTAACACTGGAACCCGAGGTGAAGATGCTGGGAGAGTTTTAGAAATGATGATTAGGAGGGGCAGAAAGTGAGATTTGTAATTGTTACAGGAATGAGCGGGGCAGGAAAAGCAACAGCCCTGAAAACACTTGAAGATGCAGGCTTTTTCTGTGTAGATAACCTTCCGATTCAGTTGATAAAAAGATTTGCCGAAATAGCATATGATGCTGAGATCCAGGTCGATGATGTGGCGATAAGCGTTGATATAAGAAGTGGCAGGGCTCTGTCGCAGCTCAATTCATGTCTGGCGGATATCAGACATGAGGGGATGCAGTACCAGATATTGTTTGTAGAGTGTTCTGATGCAACTCTCGTGAAGAGATACAAGGAGACCAGAAGAAATCACCCTCTCTCCGTAAGGGGGGGCAGAATAATAGATGGAATAAAAAAAGAGAGAGAGCTTATAGGATTCCTGAAGGATGAGGCAGATTACATCATAGATACTACCAATTTGCTTGTCAGGGAGTTCAAGGCAGAGCTTGATAAGATATTTGTTCAGAATCAGGAGTATTCAAACTTTATCATCACGGTGATGTCGTTTGGATTTAAGTATGGAATACCGAGGGATTCAGATATGGTTCAGGATGTGCGGTTCCTGCCAAACCCGTATTATGATCTTGAATTGCGTGACAAGACGGGGAATGACAAAGAGGTACAGGATTACGTCATGAACTGCAAGGAAGGGCCGGAATTCCTGGATAAGTTCATGGATCTTGTGGGGTTTCTTGTCCCGAACTATATAAAAGAAGGTAAGAACCAGCTTGTCATATCCGTTGGATGTACAGGTGGCAAACACAGATCTGTAACGATTGCAAACGCTGTGTATGAGAGACTTCAGAAGTCTAAATATACAGTCAGAATAGTTCACAGAGACATAGCGAAGGACTCGATAGTCAAGAAAATGTGACGACCGGTCCGGTCGCTCTAATTTTAGAATTGAGATTGCGGGTGAAAGTATGTCATTTTCCTCTGATGTAAAAGCTGAGATTTCAGGCAGTGTTTCGAATGCCAGACATTGTCAGATAGCGGAGCTTGCGGCCATGATATCCATGGTGGCACATGTCAGATACTGGAAAGACCGGCCGGTTGCGCTGGTGATCGTAACTGAAAGAAGTGTAATTGCAAGAGAAATCGCATCGCTTATAAAGCGTTTGTTCAGATATATACCGGTTTCCAGCGTGAAGAGAACCGGAGTGAACAGCAGGATATACAGTATGGAGATAGCCGAACCGGATATGGTACAGAATATCATGGCTACGCTTAAGATAGATAATGACCATATCTGCGCAGGATCAAATGACTGCCAGAAGATGAAAGTCAGCAGACTTGTGGTCAGCCAGGAGTGCTGCCGCAGAGCATACATAAAAGGTGTGTTTATGACATCTGGCTCCATTAGCGACCCTAATAAGGGGTATCATATGGAGATAGTCAGTGATAACAAAGGCAGAGCAGAGTTTATCCAGGACATCATAAATGGATTTGGAATATCATCCAGGATCATACAGAGAAAAAAGTACAGTGTGGTCTATCTGAAGGATGGAGAGATGATAGTGGAGATGCTCGGACTTATGGGCGCCCATATATCACTAATGGACATGGAGAATATCCGTATAAAGAAGGATATCAGAAATACGATAAACCGCAGAGTTAACTGTGAAGCTGCAAATCTCAATAAGACCGTGAGTGCGGCGGTAAAACAGGTGAATGATATCAATTATATAATTTCCACAAAAGGAATCGAATTCCTTCCTGAAAATCTTCAGGAGCTGGCGTTGGCCAGACTTGAGAGTGACGATGCCACACTCAAAGAATTAGGAGAGATGATGACTCCGCCGATAGGAAAATCGGGGGTTAATCATAGATTAAGAAAAATAAGTGAAATCGCAGAAGAGTTGCGGGGCTGTTAATGCCCAAGGAGGATGTAATGATCGAAAAGACAGTTGTAGTATCAATGATGGGAGAAGCAGAGGAAAGACCAGTTGCAGTACTTGTTCAGGTTGCAAGTCAGTATGAGAGTAGAGTCCATCTTGTGACAGGGGACAAGAAGATAAATGCAAAGAGTATTATGGGAATGATGAGCATGAACTTTGCAAATGGCAGTGAGATCACAATCGTTGCAGATGGTTCTGATGAGAAAGAGGCAGTGGATGCCATTGAAGCATATCTCGGCAAGGACAATCAATAATCTCTGATCAAGAATACTGATATAGTATACAGAGAGTTAGTTGGACATATTCAACATACGATAAAAATTTTGAAAAAATATTTGAAAAAATATTGATGAGTATAACGATAAAGTTCCAAAACATACGACATGTTTTATTGCACCACTGGTAGTGTTGTGGTAAAATAAATTCATCAATGGACATTTGTCGGAGGAACAGGATATGGGATTTTTTGACGGGTTATTAAAGAGGATACCGTTTGTATCCAGGTTTTCCAGAAAAAAGGAACCGGTTAACAATGTAGAACTCCAGTTTAACAAGGCTATGAACCTTATGGATAATGGTGATGCGGAAGAGTCAGTGTCTATATTGGAGCAGGTTGCAGACATAGGGATAATGGATGCACAGTATAAGTCATATGGGGATGACGCACTGCTTGCACTTGCGGAGTTCTTTGAAAAAGGAAAATATCGTAATGCTGTGATAGATGTGGATCTCAACAAGGCCACAAAGTACTACGAGAAATATGTCAATCAGAATCATGATGGCGATACGATATTCAAGCTCGCCAAGATGCTTCTTGAAGTTCAGAACTTCTCAAAGGCCATAAAGTATTATGAGCTGGCAGCGAATGACTATGGAATCAAGGCAGCGTATATGAGCCTTGGGTCAATATATGAGAGTGGTCTGAACAGGGTTGATGAGTATGGCAACAAGAGCGATTATGTTGTGCCGATTGATTTGGACAAGGCTATGATGTGGTACAAGAAGCTTGCCGATACAGGTGACGCCAAGGCTAAGGCGTCATACGAGAGGGTTGAGTACATGAGTACCCACGGTGACAGCCTGGAGTTTGAGGCGAAGGATAAACTGTACACTGATATTGCAGAGGCGAGAAAAGCCAAGGGTAAGGAGCCTCGTTACAAGGTGATAGAGGCATCACGACTTCAGTATCAGTATACATATGTGCATGATCAGGTTGAGGGCTTTATACATAAACTTCCTAAGGGTTGGGTCAAGACGATCAATGAGTCCACCGGAGAAGAGTATTATGCGCCTAGTCTGACATACAAAGATTTTGCGATGTATGTTTACTATGACAGTGTACCAAAGGATACGAAGATGACCCTTGAGAATTATCTCAGGTATTGCAACGATGCGTTTGACGAGGATCTTCAGATGAAGGCCTACGTTACAGAGTACGCTGATGGCATATGTACAACGTACTACCACAAGGATATGGAGAAGGGAATCGTTTCCTTCGCATTCTATCATGGAAGACGACTTGCATGTATGAGATTTGTATGTGCAACTATGGAAATCATAGAGCAGTATGAGGAGATCATATTTGAGACAGCTAACTCATTTGCATTTGTAGATCCTACACTTGCCAGTGAGCACAGTGCAAACCGTAAGGATATGCAGTATTACAATGAGGCTATCTACTGCTATTACCTTGAGGATTATGAAGGAGCCATGAGAGCCGCAAAACAGGCTCTTAAGCTGGGAAGTATAAAGGCAAGTTATCTGCTCATAGAGCTTTACTATGATGAGGACAGTCCGTACCGCGATGTGGAGAAGACTATCAGCTACGCAAAGCAGTTGTTTGAGGCTACAAAGGATCCTGAGTTGGCATTCCTTCTTGGATTAGTGTATGACCAGCAGCTCAAGGATTATGTGAAAGCGGTCAATTGGTATGAGAATGCAGAGAGACTCGGGCACAAGAGAGTTGCCTTCTATCTTGGAAGAATATATTATTATGGTCTGCTCAGAACAAAGCGTGACGGCGGAAAGGCGCTGGCATACTTCAAGAAGGCAAGAGAGAACGGCATCCAGGAGGCAGAGGGATACATAAAGGATCTCGAGGATCTTAAGGGTGAGGATCTTCAGACAGCTATAGACAAGTGGGAACGCGCCGTTCAGGCAGGAAGCGAGTCCGCAGCGATCAAGATTGCCATGATGAAACAGAGGCAGATATTCTATATTGCAACACCTTATGAGATTGAGAAGGCCTATCTCGAGGCGCTGGGACTTGGAAGTGCACAGGCTGGATATGAACTGGGAAGAATATATCAGGTTCAGGAGAAGCAGGATAACTATAAGGGCGAGATCAAGAGTATTAAGTATTTTGAGAAAGCATTCAATGCAAACTTTGATGACTGGGATAAGGAAAACCTGTTTAAGGTTATCAATTATAAAGTTGAGAAGGGACTCTCAAATGATGAGGCTATCAAGCTTTATATTGAGAATGCCAGCATGGGATATGTGCCAGCTATTGAAAAGCTTATCGCACTTGTGCCTACTACCACACAGCAGATATGGAGTCTGTATGATGCACTCATAGAGCTAGCAGAGACAGGTGATGAGTCAGCTATAGTAGCTATGAACAAGCTTGAGATGAACTATGTGGATCTCATTCTCAGAGAGCCTGCAAAGGGACAGAAGGTTGTGGAGAACAAGTTCTTCAGATTGTGCGTTCCAAAGGAGTGTAACGCTGTTATCAACGATGAAGGCGGTACTATTAAGATGGCTGATTCGGTTGTAGAGTTTGCTGTTGCAGAGATGCCTGTCAACGCAAGTGCAGAGCAGGATTATCTCAAGATATATAAGCTTATCGTGTCTGAGTATCTGCCTGACGAGAATGCAGAGGTAATAATTGCAAACTCAAGAATGATAGGTTCTGCGATCAGGGCTTCAAAAGATAACGTACATACATTCAGCATACTGCTCATAAGTTCAAAGAACCAGTATATATTCAAGCTGAGTTCAAAGGATAGAAGACAGATGATGCAGTTTAAGGATGTGCTTATAGCAATATCAAAATCACTTGTTGAGACAGGCGAGATTTATAAGGCTACAGAGGAGGGCAAGAAGAATATAGGTCTTGCGTTCCTGCTCAAGACAAATGAAAGTGGATTCCTTTCAATTGGCAAGGGCGAGTAATCAGTCTGACCTGGGTATCGGGTCTGACGGAGGATAAATGATCAATTTACCCGGAGGATATATCAGATCTCCTCCGGGTTTTTATCTCGGTATTTGAGAAAGGAAGCATAATTATGCCAGGACTTAACAGGAAAGAGATGACAAACAAGCCGCTCAGAGTGGATTCAAGAATGGCACGCGACATAGAGAGACTTTCTGATCAGACAGGGTATTCCCAAAATGAGATAATACTTATGGCTATCAAGAGATATCTGTATGAGAACCGAAAGTATTTCCTGAGAGATATGGTGGAGGACTGGTGCATATCACGCATAGAGAGGGAAGTGTGCATAATGCACAGTGAGACACATCTAAAATACGGAGGCATGACCGTGGATGTTGTGAAGCCGGAGATGGATGATGCGTTTGGACAGAATGTATATAGTTCCACCATCAGACTCAGAAATAGTCTGGGAGAGATTTTCTATGAGGATCAGCAGAATGTTGATATGAATGGAGAAGACTGGGAGGAATACAAGGAATTTTTATATGAGGTAGTAATGAAGTTCGTAGATATAGATGAACCGGCACTCAAGACATATTTCAGAGAAAAATTCTTGTATGAATAGAAAATAGAAATTTGTAACAAAAAAGTAATAGTGAGAATGCAATAGTACATATGGATGAGCTGGTTATTTACATGTGTTATTATTAGTGGTATGCTATAAATTGTAAAAGGTTAGAAAAAAGTGACCGAATCGAGGTGAGATGCTTGTTTAGGAATATAATGAACGACCTTGCAACATGGTACGAGACAGGAAATAATAAGATAGCTGTCGTGAGAGGTGGCAAGTTCGTGGGAAAGACTTGGGCTGTCACAGATTTTGCCATGGGTTTTTTTGAGGATCACATAATTGTAGACATGAATAAGCAGACAGATTTTGCAGCATATGCAAGTAAGGAGAGGAGACCTGAAAAGCTTCATGCCAAGCTTACCACTTCTCTGGATAAGTATGATTTTAAAGACAAGCTGCTCATATTTGACAACGCAGAAAACTGCAGTGGTCTGTTGCAGAATCTTGTTCAATATGCAAAGTATAACACGGAGTGTAAGATATGTGTTGTGGCTACAGTGTGTGGACCTATGCTTGGTGAGGAAGAGTGCGCAGACGATATATGCGTGTATGAGCTGATGCCTATGTGCTTTGACGAGTTTCTGAAGGCGGGAAAAGGCAGAAAGCTTTGTGCATTTATAGAGAATCAGAAATTGACAGCGATGCCGGATGAGGTGAGGGAAAGTGTCCAGACGATGTTGGAGGCGTTCTTCGTCACGGGAGGTATGCCAGAGGCTGTTGATGAGTATTATAAGACAGGCGATTTTAGAAGAGTAGACGTAATATTGAAGTCTATACTTGACAGGATGACCGATTATCTGATAAACTCCACTCCGAAGAGGTATCTTTCGAAGGTTATGGCGATATGGAAGAGTATTCCAACGCAGCTCACGAAAGAGAACAAGAAGTTCATGTATGGATATGTAGATCCGAAAGCACGAGCCAGAGAGTACGAGGCATCTGTTGACCAGATAGTTCGAATGGGAGTTGTGAGACAGGTGTTCAGAGTAAGAAATGGAGTACTTCCACTGACGGATCAGAGGGATGATAAGTCATTTGAGCTGTATCATTTGGATCACGGACTACTCAGAATGATGGCGGGGATCTTGGTTCAGGATATAGATACTGACAATGTTCTGGATATGATGGATGGAGTTATTGCAGAACAGTATGCGATGGCTGAACTCTATATGAACAAGAGTGTTGGAGATTTGTACTTCTGGATATCATCAGCCACTGCAAAAGTGGATTTTGTATATGAAGGTGATGGAGAGGTCATTCCGGTGGACGTACAGACAAGTCCGCATACGAAAGCTCAGAGTTCCAGAGTATTCCGACAGAGATATAACAATAAGACTTCTGTGAGAATATCTACAGATGACATGTTCGTTGATAAAGGATTGGTAAATATACCGCTGTATGGCATATGGTGTTTCTGACACCGCCATTGGCAGTATTTTTATAGATGCCGAAATAGCTCAGTTGGTAGAGCACTTCACTCGTAATGAAGGGGTCGTGGGTTCGAGTCCCATTTTCAGCTTATATGTATTAAAAAAGAGAAAGCTTTTCGCTTTCTCTTCAGACTGTAGACAAAGCTCCTTCCTGTGAGGGAGCTTTTCTTGTGTCATGACTG
>ERZ780076.43-NODE-43-length-68776-cov-10.699306_pt1 | contig 68776 bp, 86 predicted proteins | sample MGYA00511022_ERZ780076 | MGnify/ENA primary metagenome ERZ780076 (study PRJEB29588, sample SAMEA2148733) | human gut metagenome | biome: human gut; feature: human-associated habitat; material: faeces | place: Denmark | collected 2008/2010 ... | reverse complement strand
GTAGCAGCCGGTCAGGGAGGCCCCACTATTCGTTTCTCCCGCTATGCCGCCGGCATAGGTCACGCCCTTCACTGTGGCCGAGGAGCTGCATCCGGTAAGGAAACCACCATTTTGAGAGCCTACTACACCGCCTACAATGCTGTTTTTTCCTCTACCGATAACGCTGCCCGACACCGAGCAGTTTTCAATGTTGCCATAATAGCTCCATCCCGCCACGCCGCCGACAGCGCTCATACCGTTATTGCTTTCTATCTTCACGTCCTTCAGCGTCACATCCTTCACCGTGCCGCCGGAGCCGATGCGTCCGAACAGGCCCGCATATTCGTTACTTCCCGTAACGGTCAGCCCCGTGATGGTATAGTTGCCACCGTCGAAGGTGCCGGTGTATCGGTTATAGTAGTCTCCTATCGGCGTCCAGTTGATGTCCGAAAGGTCGATGTCGTTGTCGAGGGTGATGTTGATGTCGGTATCTCCGTTGTTCACCAGCTCGGCGATGTTCTTCAGGCCCTCGGCGGAGGTCACGGTGTAGTTGCCCTGTCCGTCGTCGGTATATCCCTTGTCCTTATCCAGCGTGATGTTGTAGAACTTGCCTGCCTCGGGGGTGATGGCAGCAGAGAGGTCGCGTTCCTTGTTGTCGTTGTTCGCCATCAGCTTGGTTATCGTGTAGCCGGGCACCACGTTCGCCTCCCAGCAGGTCACGCCGTTGTATTCGCACTTCTTCATCTCTATCCAGCCCTCGTCTGTGCCTTGCACTACTTTCCCTTTTTCATAAGTGCATTGGGTGTAGGCATAGAGCTGGAGGCTCTGCACCTCGCCGAGTGCATTGTCCGAAGGCGTGACGCGCACCTTGGCCAGACGGTGGGCAAAGGTCAGCGTGACGGGTGTCTGGTAGTCTCCCGTGCCCGAGCCGCCCAGCAGGTAGGCAAGACTTTGGCTTTGGTCGCTGAGGTCGAGGGTGCCGCCCGTGGCGGGGTACCAGGCGGTGACGGTGTGATTGGGTGTCGTGTTCGTCCAGTAGAGGGGCGCGTCGGAGGTGGCTGTGCTGTCGTCCTGCACGGTGTAGGTGGTAGTCTCTGTGCCGTCGTCTATCTGCACGGCGAACGGGTCGCCCGTGTCGAACACGCTGCCCGTGCCGTCCGCGGTCTCGCTGACGCGCGTCGCCGGTGCGCCCCAGGGCTGCGCTTCGCCGCCCTCCACGCCGAGGGTGATGCGGGCTATCTCAAGGGGGTATTGTCCTTCGGGCAGAAGGTCGCCGTCCGCCAGTTCGTCCTTCGTGCAGGCAGCCGTGGCAAGGAGCAGTGCGGCTGCGGCAAGAAGCAGATGGATGGAATGTCTTTTCTTCATATCGTGATGTTTTTTATTTGTTTTCGTTTTGTGCTGCCGCCGCCTGCGAAGGCGGCCGTCGCACCATACTGTCTATGGGCAGCTCCGGCTTGACGCATGCGTCGGGGCAGCGGTATGTGGGTCAGATGTTCACATTAACGTTTTCATTCACCTTGTCCCATGCTTTGATAGAGGCATTTACCATCACATCTTTGTGGCTGATGGTGATTTCGTAGTGGTATTCCTTGCCGCTTTGGAGCTTGTCTTCCTTCACGGGAAGTGCGGTGTAATAGGTGTTTCCGTTCAATAATATTTCCATTCCGATGCTCTCCACTTCCTGCGGGAAGAAGATGGACGAGGTGCGGTTGCCTGGCAGGGTTACATCTGCCGTGGTTGTGGTAGTGGTTGCCGTCTGGCCGGTGGTGGGGTCGAAAGTACCTTGCAGCAACAAGCCTTTCAGTGTGTAGCTGGTCGGGCCATCAGTCGGGATGGTGACACCTCTTCCTCCTTTGAAATTGAGTGTAATCCGGCTCATGCAGTGGCTGAAGGCGTTTGCGCCGGTGAAGCTCACATCCGGGTTGTAAGTGCTTCCCTTGGCACCGTTGGCAAAGAGGAAGTCATGCTGGGTCTGCACTTCCTGTGCCTTGGCATTGGTGGTGGCGGCTATCTTACCCTCTGTCATTTCGTCGTCATCCTTGTACGGATAATAGGCACGGAAGGTTACTTCGTCCGTGTTATCGTAGTAGATAATATCATCACTCGCCGGGTTGAAATTGCCGTCTCCATTATTCGTCACATAGGGGACGTTGTTGTACGAGGAACCACCGGTACAGGTAATGCCGATGCAGTCGCCTTTATCCCATTTGGTTCCGTCCGTTCCGCTGACACGGGTAGTGGCGGTCACGTTGTTACCGATAGCGGCAGTAAACTGGGCGGCTACGGGGCCGTCGTTCAGGTTCTCGATGTCGTTGGTGCAGGCGGCCAGTGTCATGGCCAGGGCTGCTAAAGTCAATAGTCTGGTTCTCATATTTTAAAATCGATAGCTTTCATTGTTACATTGCCGCATCCACATCGCCTCCGTCCACCTGTTCCCATCCGGTGATGGTGATTTCACCCACCGTCAGTTCCGGGTCCGGGTCGGGCACCGGCCAGTAAGGTGGGGGTATGGGTGTCGGGGCAGGAATCTCTATGGTCCCTTCCAGTTGCAGGGTACCTCCGGCAGCCAGTTCGGCCAGTTTGTCCGTCACGTCCAGACTGAACGTCACTTTCCGTCCGTCCGTCAGCTCCAGGCTGAAGGCCAGGATGTTCTTCGATTTCGGGAAGGTGCCCATTGAACGCAGGTACAGTTCCAGTCCCTGTATCTCTTCCGCCCGTGAGCGGGTGAGTTCCTTCACCTGGAAGACGGCTGTCACCGGTTCGCCCGTGGGGGTGCCTTCGGGCAGGAGGGCCGCTCCCGTCATTCCGGTGAGGGTGATGTCACTCAGTTCCTTGATTTCTGCCGCTTCGCTCAGACTCAGGCTGATGCGCAACTGCTGTGTCAGTTCGTGCATGCGCAGTGTCACGTCCGTGGTGTCGCCTGCCGTCACGCAGTAGAGGGTGTCGGCCGTCCAAAGCCGTTCCGGCATGGACAGCAGCCGTCCCGCCTCGTCCAGTTCCAGGGTGGCGAGTCCGTCGGCCGTCACGGTGACGGCTTCGGGGATGTTCCAGGCCGTTACAGGGTATTCGCCCGCGGTCAGCGTGTCCGGGTAGAGGTAGGGCGCTCCCGTCGGAACGGTCAGTGCCTTTCCTGCCAGGTTCAGTACAAAGTCTGCGGGTGGCTGCGTGCCGCCGCCGGTCTGTTCCCAGAGGGGGGTGAAGGCCAGGCAGCCTGCCGTGGGTTCGGGCTCGGGTTCGGGCTCGGGTTCCGGTTCCGGCTCTGGCTCTGGCTCCGGTTCTGGTTCGGGCTCGGGTACAATCTCCTCGGGAGTGACCGGGTCATCGTTCCCGCAGGAGGTCAGCGGCGGCATGCCTGTCGTCAGGACAGCGGCCAGCAGGAAATAGTAGGGTTTCTTCATGAGACTTTAAGTTTTTCAGTTAGTTGATTAAGAATAGGTACTGATGCCAGATACCAGGGACTGGATGCCAGGAATCAGGTCTGTATAGGCGGGGACTGTGCCCGCCCGGAAAGTGCCGGCTCTCTCTCCGGCACGCAAAAAGGGCAGGAAACTCCCGAAAAAAGGAGTTCCTGCCCTTGCATATCTTCTTGAAAAGAAATAATATAACGCGCGTGAAGCGACGGTCAGAATGTGTGTTTACACAAATTTCAGACATATCCAAATCCAAATAACCGGCACACTTTTTCATCTTCCAGACCCGGAAAATGGCCGGAACCGGCACACGGAATATTCGGAACGGGGCATTGTCCGTTCCTGCCGTCACGATGGTTCCGATATTTCCTTGGGTTCCGTACATGTCTTTCCGTAATGATTCTTAACAAAGATAGTGCTTTTTATCAATCGAAGAAAGGAATCTGTAAAAAAATGAGCGAAAAAAACGAAGGAATGACCCTGTCCTTGTCATTCCGGGGGGTGACCACGCTTGGTTTACCCCACCCTTGTCATTCCGGGCTTGACCCGGAATTCAGTATGGCGCTGGCTATGTGTATCCGTATAACTTACGAACTCGAAATCCGGACGTGCCTGTCCGGAAAGGGAGTTTTCACTTGCGGTATCCCGATTTTTATGTATTTTTGCACACTCTTAAAAAAACAGACTGAAAGAAATGAAAAAATTGTCTTTATGCCTGCTCGGCTGCCTGCTGGCGGTGGTGGCAGGAGCGCAGAACATCCAGCTGCATTACGACTTCGGCAGCGCCCTTTACCATTCCCTGGATACCCGTCCCAAAGTGACCACAACGGTGGAAATGTTCAAGCCCGACCGTTGGGGAAGCACCTATTTCTTTATCGACATGGACTATACGAAAAACGGTGTGGCAGGTGCTTATTGGGAGATATTCCGTGAGCTGAAATTCTGGGAACCGCCCTTTTCGGTGCACGTGGAGTATAACGGCGGACTGAACTATATCAACAACGCCTACCTGTTGGGAGCCACTTATACCTGGAACAATGCGACCTTCACCAAAGGGTTTACCTTTACTCCCATGTACAAGTATATTCAGAAAAATCCGTCGCCCAACAGTTTCCAGTTGACTGCCTCGTGGTACCTGCATTTCTGTAAGGGGAAATGTACGTTCAGCGGTTTTGCCGATTTCTGGCGGGAGGAACATACCGATGCCGAAGGCAACCGGCACGACTATGTGTTCCTGACTGAACCCCAATTTTGGGTGAACCTGAACAAGTTCAAAGGTATACCGGAGGACTTCAACCTGAGCTTGGGAACCGAATGGGAGATAACCTCGAATTTCGCGCTCATGGAAGGCTGGCACTGGCTGCCTACCCTGGCCATGAAATGGACTTTCTAAATTCAGGCGGATCATGTTGGAGAAACTTTTCGGATTCGACAGGAAGGTCACCTCGGTACGTACGGAGGTAATGGCCGGCATCACCACCTTCCTGACCATGGCCTATATCCTGGCCATCAATCCCAATGTACTCAGCGCTACGGGCATGGATAAAGGCGCGCTGTTTACCACAACAGTGATAGCTTCAGCCTTTTCTACCTTGCTGATGGCCTTTTATGCCAAGCTGCCTTTCAGCCTGGCTCCGGGGATGGGGCTGAGTACTTTCTTTGCCTATACGGTTTGCCTGACGATGGGGTATACCTGGCAGTTCGCGCTTACGGCCGTCTTGATAGAGGGAATCATCTTTATCCTGCTTACGGTTTCCAACCTGCGCGAAAAGATTGTCAATGCCATTCCGGAAACTTTAAAGCATGCCATCGGTGCGGGTATCGGTCTGTTCATCTCTTTCATCGGTCTGCAGAATGCCCGGATTATCGTGAACAATGACGTTACGCTGCTGGGACTGGGCGATATCACGTCCGGTCCGGCCCTGTTGGGTATCATCGGCCTGGTATTGACGGCTGTGCTGCTGGTCAGAAAGGTTAAAGGTGCCCTGCTTCTCGGGATATTGCTTACCACATTGATCGGTATACCGATGGGAATCACCCGGTTCGAAGGGGTGTTCAGTGCTCCTCCTTCCATCGAACCCATCTTCTGCCAGTTCGAATGGAAACAGATATTCACCAAAGAAATGCTCATCGTGGTGTTCACCTTCCTCTTTGTGGATATGTTCGATACCATCGGTACACTGGTAGGGGTGATTACCAAAGCCGGTATGGTGGATAAGGACGGGAAGATTCCTTGCCTGAAGCAGGCTTTCCTGGTAGACGCCATCGGTACCACGGTGGGAGCCATGCTGGGCACCAGTACCATCGTTACCTTGATAGAGAGTACTTCGGGCGTCGGCGAAGGAGGTCGGAGCGGTCTGACGGCTTTCGTCACGGCGGTCTGTTTCCTGTTGGCCTTGTTCCTGGCTCCGTTTTTCCTGGCTGTGCCCGCTGCCGCTACGGCTCCGGTACTGATTCTGGTGGGAGTGATGATGATGGGGGCTGTGCTGAAAATAGACTTTTCTGATTATTCGGAGGCTATTCCGGCTTTCATCTGCATCCTGTTTATGCCGTTGGCTTACAGCATTTCGGACGGTATCGTATTGGGAATGATCGGTTATGTACTGATTAACCTGCTGACGGGCAAATACCGGAAACTGACTGTGGGGATGTATATCCTGGCGGCCATCTTTGTACTGAAGTTTCTGATATAATATAGAAGGAATCTTAAGTGATTGAAGTAAAGCCGGTGGCGGATTTTCTCCATCGGCTTTTCTTGTGCGTGATGTGGAATCCCCGCATTTATGTCGGATGACAGGTATTCTGTTTTTAAACATTTGATTTTCTTTGGTTGAGCTAAATTAAATTTGTTCCTTTGGAACATGAAGTATTTAAAGATTTTGGATATATGCCTCCGGAATCTTTTATTTTAAATTATATCTCACCATGAAAAAATATCCGAAAATCGGGATTCGTCCCACCATTGACGGACGCCAGGACGGTGTCCGTGAGAGTCTTGAAGAAAAGACCATGAATCTGGCCAAAGCCGTAGCCGAACTGATTTCCTCCAATCTGAAGAACGGTGACGGAAGTCCGGTGGAATGTGTCATTGCCGACTCTACCATCGGCCGTGTGGCAGAAAGCGCTGCCTGTGCCGAGAAATTCGAACGCGAAGGGGTAGGGGCTACCATTACCGTAACTTCCTGCTGGTGCTACGGTGCCGAGACCATGGATATGAACCCGTATTATCCGAAGGCTGTGTGGGGATTCAACGGAACCGAGCGTCCGGGAGCCGTTTACCTGGCAGCCGTATTGGCCGGTCATGCACAGAAAGGGCTTCCTGCTTTCGGTATCTATGGCCGTGACGTACAGGATCTGGATGACAACAGTATTCCGGCCGATGTAGCCGAAAAGATTCTGCGCTTTGCCCGTGCAGCTCAGGCTGTGGCTACTATGCGTGGCAAGTCGTACCTGTCAATGGGTAGCGTATCGATGGGAATTGCCGGTTCCATCGTCAATCCGGACTTCTTCCAGGAATACCTGGGCATGCGTAACGAATCGGTAGACCTGACGGAAATCATCCGCCGCATGACCGAAGGTATCTACGATAAGGAAGAATATGCCAAGGCAATGGCATGGACCGAAAAATACTGCAAGAAAAATGAGGGTAAGGATTTCAACGTACCTGCCAAGACCAAGACCCGTGAAGAAAAGGATGCCGACTGGGAATTCATCGTGAAGATGACCATCATCATGCGCGACCTGATGCAGGGAAATCCGAAACTCAAGGAAATGGGATTCAAGGAAGAGGCTTTGGGACACAATGCCATCGCCGCCGGTTTCCAGGGACAGCGCCAGTGGACGGACTTCTATCCGAACGGGGACTACTCCGAAGCATTGCTTAATACATCGTTCGACTGGAACGGTATCCGCGAAGCATACGTGGTGGCAACTGAAAACGACGCCTGCAACGGTGTGGCCATGCTCTTCGGCCATCTGCTGACCAACCGTGCCCAGATCTTCTCGGATGTACGTACTTACTGGAGCCCGGAAGCTGTGAAACGTGTTACCGGTAAGGAACTCACCGGTCTGGCAGCCAACGGTATCATCCACTTGATCAATTCCGGTGCAACTACCCTTGACGGTACCGGACAGCAGACTGATGAGGCGGGTAATCCGACCATGAAACCGTCTTGGGAAATTACCGAAGCCGAAGTGGAGAAATGTCTGGAGGCTACTACCTGGTATCCGGCCAACCGTGACTACTTCCGTGGCGGAGGTTTCTCTTCCAACTTCCTTTCAAAAGGTGGTATGCCTGTTACCATGAGTCGTCTGAACCTGATTAAGGGCTTGGGTCCGGTGCTGCAGATTGCCGAAGGATGGACCGTTGAGATTGATCCGGAAATCCACAAGCTGCTGGATGAACGTACTGACCGCACCTGGCCGACTACCTGGTTCGTGCCTCGCCTGTGTGACAAGCCGGCCTTCAAGGATGTGTATTCTGTGATGAACAACTGGGGTGCCAACCACGGTGCCATCAGTTACGGACACATCGGTCAGGATTTGATAACGATGGCTTCTATCCTCCGTATACCGGTATGTATGCACAATGTGGATGATGACAAGATTTTCCGTCCGGCTGCCTGGAATGCCTTCGGCATGGACAAGGAAGGTGCCGACTACCGTGCCTGCCAGAACTACGGTCCTATCTATAAATAAGTAACCATTAACCCTGATTGCTGTCCGGGCTCCGGATGTTTTCCGAATCCCGGACAGCATCTTTTTCATTTCTAACTACGTATGATTAACAGATTTGTCTTGAACGAAGTGTCGTACTTCGGACCCGGTGCCCGGGAAGTGCTTCCCAAAGAAATAGCCAGACTCGGCTTGAAGAAGGCTTTTGTGGCTACCGACAAGGATTTGATCAAGTTCGGTGTCGCCGACCAAGGCCATGAACGTCTATACAGCCGGCATGACCAAGGAAGAAGCGGCAGATGCGGCAGTAAAAGCCGTAAAGGAACTTTCAGTACGGGTGGGCATCCCGCAGCATCTGTCTGAGTTGGGCATCAAGGAAGAAGACCTGCCTTGTCTGGCCAAAGCCGCTTATGCCGATGTATGTACACCGGGCAATCCGAGAGAAGTAACCGAAGAAATAATTTTAGATTTATATAAGAAAGTATTATGATAACGAACGAACATATCGAACAATTCATTGCACAGGCTCACCGGGTGGGTGATGCAGGGCTGACTGTATGCAGCAGTGGTAACATTTCATGGCGCGTGGGCGACGAAGTCCTCCTGTCGGGTACCGGCTCATGGGTGCCTTCCTTGCCGAAGGAAAAGGTGGCTATCTGTAAACTGGAAACCGGCGAAGTGCTGAACGGCGTGAAACCGTCGATGGAAAGCGGTTTCCATCTGGGCGTATTGAGAGAACGTCCGGATGTGAATGTAGTACTCCATTTCCAGTCGCAGTACGCTACAGCCGTAGCCTGTATGCTGGAACTGCCGAAGGATTTCAATGTAACGGCTGAAGTACCTTGTCACGTAGGCGCCGAAATTCCGGCTATCCCGTATTACCGTCCGGGTTCCAAGGAACTGGCCGAAGCTGTCATCGCGGCCATGAAGGACCATAACTCCGTACTGCTGCGCAAGCACGGCCAGGTGGTATGCGGCAAAGATTTCGACCAGGCTTTCGAACGGGCGATGTTCTTCGAGATGGCCTGCCGTATCATCATCCTTTCCGGCGGTAAGTACGATACGCTTACTCCGGCCGAGATTGCCGACCTGGAAACTTACGTGTTAGGGAAGAAGACCAAATGAAAGAAGTATATCTAGCCATAGATTTCGGAGGAGGCAGCGGGCGTGTCATGGCCGGCTACCCCTCCGGAGGTGAGCTCCAGCTGGAAACCATCTACCGCTTCCAGAACCGGCAGGTGCGGATGAACGGGCATATCTACTGGGATTTCCTTTCGCTGTTCGAGGACATGAAGAAAGGTATCCGTATGGCTGTAGACAAGGGATACCGCATCCGTAGCATCGGAATCGATACGTGGGGCGTGGACTTCGGGCTGATAGACAAGCTGGGAAATCTGGTGGGAAACCCGGTGTGTTACCGTGACAGCCGGACGGACGGAATGCCGGAGCAGGTGTTCGGCCGTATCGACCCTCGTACACACTATGCCGTGGCCGGTACGCAGGTGATGGCCATCAATACGCTGTTCCAGCTGTATGCCATGAAGCTGGAAGGAAATCCGCAGCTGGAAATCGCAGACAAGCTGCTGTTCATGCCGGATCTGTTCAGCTATTTCCTGACCGGTGTGGCGAATAACGAATACAGCATCGCTTCCACTTCGGAACTGATGGATATCCGGAATTGCCGGTGGAATTATCCGCTCATCCGTGAACTGGGACTGCCGGAACATCTTTTCTGCGACATCGTGATGCCGGGAGAAAGCCGGGGAGTGCTGAAACCGGAAGTGATGGAAGAACTGGGACTGGACTATGAGGTAGAAGTCATCGCCGTGGCTTCGCACGATACCGCCAGTGCGGTGTATGCCGTTCCGTCTGCTGATAACGGTGAAGTGACCGCTTTCCTGAGTTCGGGTACATGGTCGCTGCTTGGAGTGTTGACCGATGCTCCCATCCTGACAGAAGAGGCCCGGGTGAACGGATTCACGAACGAAGGAGGAGCCGAAGGGAAAATCTGTTTCCTGCAGAACATCACCGGCCTGTGGATTCTCCAGAAGCTGATGGGCGAATGGGCGGAAGCCGGACAATGCACGGATTATGATGTACTGATTCCTGCCGCGGAAGAGGCACAGTTCGCTTCCGTCATCGATGTGGACGACGCACAGTTCACCAGTCCGGTCAATATGGCCGATACCATCGTTTCCTATTGTCGGGAAAGCGGACAACAGGTGCCTCAGACACAGGGGGAATTCGTGAAATGTGTACTTCTCTCTCTGGCGGAACGGTACAAGAAGGGCATCGAAGGGTTGAACCGGCTGTTACCCCGTCCGGTAACGAAACTTCAGATTATCGGAGGCGGCTCGCAGAACAGGTATCTGAACCGGCTGACGGCCCAGGCTACCGGCCTGCAGGTGGCTGCGGGACCGGTGGAGGCTACTGCCATCGGCAACATACGTGCCCAGATGCAACTTGTTGCCCGTCCTTGAGAATCCTCATTCATCAACCTAAATCTGATTATTCATGAAAGAATCTATCGTAAGCAAAGACGGAGTCAGCTACCTGGGACCGTTTATCCTGATAACCGCATGTTTTGCCTTGTGGGGATTTGCCAACGACATCACCAATCCGATGGTCAAGGCTTTCTCGAAGATATTCCGGATGAGTGTGACCGACGGTACCCTGGTACAGGTGGCCTTCTACGGAGGTTATTTCGCGATGGCTTTTCCGGCAGCCATGTTTATCCGGAAATATACGTATAAGGCCGGGGTCTTGTTGGGTCTCGGACTGTATGCACTGGGTGCCCTGTCTTTTTTTCCGGCCAAACTGACGGGCGACTACCATCCGTTCCTGCTGGCCTATTTCATCATGACATGCGGGCTTTCGTTCCTGGAAACCAGCTGTAACCCGTACATCCTTTCCATGGGAACCGAAGAAACGGCTACCCGGCGCCTTAATCTGGCCCAGGCCTTCAATCCCATCGGTTCGCTGATGGGAATGTATGTGGCCATGGACTTCATCCAGAACAAGCTGCACCCTATGGATACGGCTGAACGGGCACAGCTTTCGCAGGCGGAATTCGAGGCGGTGAGGGATTCGGACCTGTCCGTACTGATAGCTCCGTATCTGGTTATTGGTGTGGTAATCTTTATCATGCTGCTGGTTATCCGGGCTACACGGATGCCGCGGAATGCCGATCAGTCCACTTCCATTGATTTTATACCGACCTTGAAGCGTATCTTCACTTTGAAACGTTACCGGTACGGGGTACTGACCCAGTTCTTCTATGTAGGGGCACAGATCATGTGCTGGACTTTCGTCATCCAGTACGGTACCCACCTGTTCACTTCGCAGGGTATGGAGGAACAGGCCGCCGAAGTTCTCTCGCAGAAATACAACATCGTGGCGATGATTATCTTCTGTGTGAGCCGGTTCATCTGTACATTTATTCTACGTTATGTGAAACCGGGTAAACTATTGATGGTGTTGGCTGTAGTTGCCTTGATTCTTACAGGAGGTGTCATCTTCTGTGTGGAAAGCATCTGGGGCATGTATTGTCTGGTGGGCGTATCGGCCTGTATGTCGCTGATGTTCCCTACCATCTACGGTATTGCCCTGAAGGGAATGGGCGATGATGCCAAATTCGGTGCGGCCGGTCTGATCATGGCCATTCTGGGAGGTTCGGTATTGCCGCCGCTGCAGGCTTCCATCATCGACTGCAAGACCTTGTTCGGCATGCCGGCCGTGAACGTGTCATTTATTCTTCCGTTCATTTGTTTTGTTGTCATTGTAATTTACGGATACAATATGCGCCGGGAGTCTTAGGATACTTTATAGTCTATTGGCTGAAAGTTCTTGTACTGTATAGAAAATTTTTGCTACATTTGTAACGGATAATGTGGGTGTGGTTTTTGACTATGCGTGAAAACCACACCCATTTGATTTGTTTCTAATTTAATTAAATCTAATGAATCTCTTATGAAAAAAACTGTTTTCAGCCTGATTTTCTGCTCTATGGCAATGGGAGCTTTTGCCCAACAACCCTTGGGCGGCTTCCTGTACGGCACGGAGGTTGCACCGATGGGGACTGAGTGGGAAGCCCCGGAAAAACTGTCGCTCAACAAAGAGCAGCCTCACGCTTATTTCTTCTCTTTCAACGATGTGGAAAGCGCTCTCAAAGTGCTTCCGCAGCACAGCCGCTATTGGCAGAATCTGAACGGAACCTGGAAATTCCATTGGGCACCGAATCCGGATGAACGTCCGAAAAGCTTTTATGAAACCGGTTTCGATGTGAGTGGCTGGGACGATATAACGGTTCCTTCCTGCTGGAACGTGGTAGGCATCCAGAAAGACGGGTCATTGAAATATGGTGTACCCATTTACTGTAATCAGCCGGTCATATTCAAACATACGGTAGCCGTGGGCGACTGGAAAGGGGGCGTGATGCGCGAACCGAACAAGGACTGGACTACCTACAAATACCGGAACGAGGTGGGATCTTACCGCCGTACCTTCACCGTGGCCGACGACTGGAAAGACCGTCAGGTGTACATTAACTTCGACGGGGTGAACTCTTTCTTCTACCTCTGGGTGAACGGACAGTATGTAGGCTTCTCGAAGAATTCCCGCAATACGGCCAGTTTCGACATCACGAAATACCTGGTGAAGGGCGAGAACACGGTGGCGGTAGAAGTGTACCGAAGCTCGGACGGCTCCTTCCTCGAGGCACAGGACATGTACCGCCTGCCGGGTATCTTCCGGAATACGTATCTGACCGCCACCTCGAAGGTGCAGGTGCGCGACCTGAAGATAGAAACCGAACTGAACGGAAACGGAGCTTCGGTATCTGTCAAGGCCATGCTTCGCAATCTGGATAAAAAGAAAATCAAGAACTATACCTTGTCTTACCGTATCTACGAAAACAAGTTGTATTCCGATGAGATTGTAGGCCAGGTGGGCGAACCGGTGGCTTTGGGCAAGTTTGAACTGGACAAGGGAGAGAATACGACGGTAGATACCCGTTTCGAACTGGCTGACGCCAAGCTGTGGTCGGCTGAAAGACCGAACCGCTATACGCTGGTGGCCGAACTGAAGGACCAGAAGGGACGGACCGTGGATGTGATTTCCACTTATTTCGGAGTCCGTCAGGTGGAAATCCGCGATACGGAGGCCAAGGACGATGAATTCGGGCTGAAGGGACGTTATTTCTATGTAAACAACCAGCCGGTGAAACTGAAAGGCGTGAACCGTCAGGAAATCAATCCGAATACCGGTAATGCCATCACTCCGGAACAGATGGAGATGGAAGTCATGCTGATGAAGCGCGGTAACATCAACCACGTGCGTAACTCACACTATTCCTGCAACCCGTACTGGTACTACCTGTGCGACAAGTACGGCATCTACCTGGAGGATGAGGCCAATCTGGAAAGCCATGAATATTATTACGGTGACGCGTCGCTGTCACACGTGCCGGAATTCAAGGATGCGCATGTAGCCCGCGTGATGGAGCTGGTGCATGCGCACGTCAACCATCCGTCTATTGTCATCTGGTCGTTGGGTAACGAGGCCGGTCCGGGCAAGAATTTCGTGGCTGCCTACGATGCCATCAAGGCGTATGATACGACCCGCCCGGTACAGTACGAACGGAACAACGACATCGTGGATATGGGCTCCAACCAGTATCCTTCCATCGCCTGGACACGCGAGGCCGTGAAGGGTACGTACGATATGAAGTATCCGTTCCACATCTCGGAATACGCGCACTCCATGGGTAATGCCGGCGGTAACCTGGAAGACTACTGGGAGGCTATCGAGTCGACCAACTTCTTCTGCGGAGCGGCCATCTGGGACTGGGTGGACCAGTCGCTGTACAACTACGACCCGAAGACGGGTGAGAAGTACCTGGCCTACGGAGGCGATTTCGGTGACAAACCGAACGACGGTATGTTCTGTATGAACGGTATCCTCTTCCCGGGACATCAGCCGAAACCGGAATTCTTCGAAGTGAAGAAGGTGTATCAGAATGTGGGTGTGAAGGCGGTGGACATCACCAAAGGACAGATAGAGGTATTCAACAAGAATTATTTCGAACCGCTCACCGGAGTCGATATGGTTTGGTCTCTCTGGAAGGACGGAAAGAAGATTCAGGAAAGCAACGCCTTCCAGGGACCGCGGAACATCCTCGCTCCGCGCCAGAAGGGTGTTTATACCATCCCGTTCGATTTCAGCAAGCTGGAGGCGGACGGCGAATATTTCGTCAAGGTGCAGTTCCTGCTGGCTCAGGACATGCCTTGGGCCCCAAAAGGGTATGTGCAGATGGAAGAACAGCTCCCGGTGAAGGCGGCCGCTGCATTCCCGAGTGTAGCCGGTCAGACCGCCGACGGTAAACTGACCCTTACTACCGAAAATAACCTGAAGACCGTGCAAGGTACGGGCTTCGAAGTGAAGTTCGATGACGCGACAGGTACCATCTATAGCCTGACATATAACGGTAAACCGGTATTCGCCGAAGGCAACGGACCGAAACTGGACGCTTTCCGTGCCATGACCGATAACGATAACTGGGCATACCGCCAGTGGTTCGCCAAGGGATTGCACAACCTGCGGCACAAGGCGGTAGACGCTGCTGCCTATACCCGTGCCGACGGTGCGGTGGTTTTGGCCTATACCGTAGAGTCGCAGGCTCCTTACGGCTCGAACATCCGTGACCTGGGCATCAGTTCAGGGAGGTATAACATTACAAAGGGTAAGGAATTCGGTCCGGACGACTTCAAGTTTACTACCAGTCAGATTTGGACGGTCTATCCGGACGGTTCCATCGAACTGGAGGCCAGCTTTAGCTCGAACGAGCCAAGTCTGAGCCTGGCACGTCTGGGATATGTGATGAAGACTCCTTCGGCGCTGGAAAACTATACTTATTATGGACGTGGTCCGCAGAACAACTACAACGACCGCAAAAACGGCGCGTTCGTACAGCTGTATAACAGTACGGTGAAAGAACAGTTCGTGAACTTCCCGAAACCGCAGTCGATGGGTAACCGCGAGGATGTACGCTGGTGTGCCTTGACCGATGAGGCCGGTAACGGCGTACAGTTCGTTTCTACTTCTGCCTTCTCTGCATCTGCTTTGCCATGGTCGGCCATGCAGATGGTTCAGGCTCCGCATCCGTACCAGTTGCCTGAATCGGACGGGAATTACCTGCATCTGGATTTGAAGATGATGGGACTGGGTGGTAACAGCTGTGGCCAGGGTGGCCCGCTGGAAGAGGACCGCATCAAGGCCGGCAACCATTCGATGGGATTCATCATCCGTCCGGTAGGACAGGGTACTGACCTGACTGCACGTGCCAAGGTTTCGGCCGGCGGCGAAATGCCGATAAGCATCTCCCGGGATGTAACCGGCAAGGTGGCATTGGTTTCCGGAAAGCCGGGGGCAGTCATCTGCTACAGCCTGGGCCAGAGTAAGAAGGCGGTAACGTATACCGAACCTTTTGACTTGCGTAACGGAGGAACCCTGACAGTATGGTACAAGGATAACGACAAGCTGAAGACTACCCGCGATTTCGCCAAGATTGAGACAGTGCCCTTGGAGGTAATCTACGCCAGCAGTCAGGAGAGCGACGGTGGAGAAGCTTCGAATCTGGTGGACGACGACCCGAACACCATCTGGCATACCATGTACTCGGTGACTGTGGCCAAATATCCGCATTGGGTAGATTTGGATTGCGGTGAGGCGAAAGAAATCAAAGGTTTCACATACCTGCCTCGCCAGAACAGCCCGAACGGAAACATCAAGGAATATAAGTTCCAGGTGAGCGATGACGGTAAGACCTGGAGTGAACCGGTGGCTTCGGGTGCCTTTGAAAATAACCTGGAGCGGAAACGTATCCTGCTGGATAAGCCTGTCAAGGCCCGCTATGTACGCTTCACGGCACTGAGTTCGCAGAACGGTCAGGACTTCGCGTCCGGAGCCGAACTGGGCGTACTGGTAGATTAATCGGGTTCTCTGCCTGATTCTCCCAATAACAGGAATCGCTACAGCCTTCTGTAAAAGGAGGTTGTAGCGATTTTTTTGAGGGGCTTATCTTTCACGGTGAAACTTCATCTTTCACGGGAAAGGACTGGACTACAGCTCGTTGTGTGGCTTGTGAAAGTATGAAACCAATAATGGGACTTTATTGATTGCCTGTGTTTTCCTAACGTCAGGTCGTTCGGTGAAGTGATTGGATTGAACATGCTGACGAATGAATGGCTGTGCTTTGGGTGGGAATTCTTTTTATGCCTAATAAAAAAAGGAAGTTGATAAATACCGGTTATCCGTATATTATCAACTTCCTTTCGTGTGATTCGGCCGAGATTCGAACTCGGGACCCACAGCTTAGAAGGCTGTTGCTCTATCCAGCTGAGCTACCGAACCATCCTTGTGTGAATGTAAAGCTTTCAGTGATTCCGCTGCGATTCGAACGCAGGACCCACGCCTTAGAAGGAATTATCCTAAATCACATGTATTTGTCTTACAAAGAGTGAGATAGACTGTTTATTAAAAAAGGTTTCGGTTCGTTTTTTCTCATTTGAATGCTTTTCCTATCCTTTCCCCGGATACCCATCCGTCGCCGAACTGGCAGTCCTTGATGTCCACGATGTAGACCCCTTTTATCTCCAGTCCTTTGCTTTGCGCCTCTTCGAGGTAGGTGCGTGCATAGGTGTCGAAGTTCGCTCCCGGATAGGCATCCACGGCAAGGATGAGGAAGTTGGCGTCTGTCAGCTCGCCCTTGTAGATTCCTATGTCGGCATCCACAAGGCTTTGGACATATCTGTCTGCCTTGTCCTTCTGTTTCTGGGACGGCTTGTTACTCCCACAACTTATCAGTGATAAGAATAGAGCGGATAGAAAAATTTTATTCATGGCTATTCCTCCATTTTCCCGTTCCTGAATGCCATAACCCACCATCCACCTCCTTTATCTACAGCGCCTCGTGATGCGGAACTTCCCGAATAAAGGTTATAGGCGTTCCCGTTAAGGCTGTTTTCTGTTGCACTCCACCAATAGTTGTGTTTCCCAAAAGGTGTGTTTATGTATGATTGGGCTTGTGCGTATGCTCTCATTTCATCTAATGACGGCAGATGCCATTCCATATCATTCTCCGGGTCGTGATTCATTTCTATACAGTATGCAAAAGCCGGATAATTCTTATAGGAGTCCTGCCCGTTTGTAGTCTTTTCAAGGTTATATATGGCCTTTGTGATTTCTTGACCGGATAGTCCTGATTCACACAGGGCAGAGTGGCGATACATCGCATTTGAAACAGCCCATACAAGGCGTTCCGGGCTTTCCGGCTTCCTTGCTTGTGAAACACATATTGTACCTATCCGCTGTCCTTTTATGTCTATTATGATAGTATCATATCTGTGCCCTTTTTCTATTTCCGGATTTTCCAAGGCTGTAAACGTGACCTCATCCCCGTTTAGCTTCAGTTTTGAAATCCAGTATGAGTCGTCTTTAAGTGAAATTGTCGCCCCTTCTTCCTCGATATTTCTTGACAGTTTTACCGTTTGCTCTGAGTTGTGGAAGTTTAAGCTTATGTTTTCTATAGCAGGAAGTGGTGTAATGATAATGTTCTCTTCCTTTTCCGGGTTTTCATTTGTGCTGCATGCAGAAAAAATAATCCCCATAGTGCTTAGATAAAACAGAATTTTCTTCATAGATTCAGATATTTAATTTGTTCTTTAATTCATTATACAAATCGGGATTCTTCATGTCTTCCCAATAATACTTCTTGTAGCGGCTTCTGCCGAACCCTTCCTTGTCATCATAGACCAGAATACATTCTTTGTCGCACAATACAATGACGGAAGACATCAGCAGCTTGGCGTAGGAGAATGCCTGAAGGAACGCAGATTCAATCTCCTGATTGTTCTTCATGTGATATTTCGCTTCAATCAGCACCTTTGCCTTTTCCTCTTCCGGCTTGTTTCCATAGTGAAGTGCATAATCCGGGAATATCCGGTGCCCTCTTCCTGCATGGATTGGCAACTGGCGGATGTAGTTCTTATGTTCATACCATCCCATACTGTTCAGCAGTGGTTCCAATAGATTCACTTCAACATCTCTTTCATTCTCGACTGTGATTCCTTCCGGCAATGAAGGGGTATAAATCTGTGGAAGTTTACCTATGTCGAATCCTTTTGATTCTATCATTCTCATGAGTTCCGCATAGTCCTTTCCGGTTGCGGGCCATCCATTGACTCCTTGAAAATTCTTTCTGGCGAGAGGATGGCCCGAGAAGTATTCGTCAGATTTCAATTCCTTCAAAGAAATATGAGGTATGTCTATTTTGTCCCCTATATAGGTATTGCTGTAATAATGAAAGAACGGGTCTATTATACCGTCAACCTGTGCTATCCACAAGCAGGTTATGGCGCTTACCGGTGATGTCTCATAATGGATAAGGATGTCGCCTTTTTTCGTATCTTTATTCGATTGCCAGAATCCGGTAGTCCACTCTTTACCATATCCCTTAATCAATCCTCCGATAAACCACGCAGCCGATGGCTTTGGCATTTCTGTATTGTCTTCTTTGGTCAGAAGGTTGGGCGCATAGTCATACATGAATGCGCTGAACTCATCGGGAGACAAGCCGTTTTCTGTCCTTAACTGATAGAATACCTTACACAGTTCCCAATAATACATGCACCTGGCTTTATAGTCCGGCTTCTTCGGTATTGGAGGTAATTCGATTTCGAAGTAGTCTGCAAGTCTTGTAAGCTGATAGAACTTGTCAATGTATATGTAAGGGAAGAAATACTCTCTGAACAGATAGTTCAGCTCCATTGACAAGAACGGTACATACTCCAGCATCAAATCAAAGTCTCCGATTTTCAGAACTTCTTCCGATTCTACCATTAATCCGGTGGATATGATTTCCTCGTACAGTTTTTCGGCATCATCCGGAGATTTTAATTCAGTACCTTCATATTCTGATACTTTGTAACACCAGAAATCTTCTAGTATTCCGCAAATCATTTCGGAATTGAATCCGTCCTTGATTTTTGGATTGTACTTTTCGAACAGGCACTCCTCTTCCATCCACTCTTTTCTGTCTGAAAATGCAGCTATGGCGGACTTTCCTTCAGAAGAGTTCTTGTACAGGTTCCAAAGGTATTGATTAAATTTCATGTCTATAATCTTTTCATACAACCAAGAACCTGGAAGATATGTTCTATCATATCCTTAGGAAGTTCCTGAATACCATATTCCGGAGATTTATTCGTAGGAACCAACGTATAACATTTGGGGTCACTTGATGGCCCTAACCTCTTGATCGTTCTCATTCCGTTTGTCGTTACTATGGCATATACCTCTCCAAGTGGAAGAAAAGACTTATCTTCTATCTTCTTTAACGCAATAATGTCTCCATGAGTAATTTCCGGTTCCATTGAATGTCCTGTAACATTACACCAGCATGTTGCTTCGTTGTATTTTTGAAAATCTATTAGATATTCTGGCTTTATTGTCTGATTGTTTAGAACAATGTCGAAACCTCCGATGAAATCAACATTATAATAAGGTACCCCGTTCGTATAGCTGATAATAGGCTCTGAATCTTTCTTTTTAGAGTCCTGGATAAAATCAGACACTTTGTATTTATCTACTGATGCAGCATCGAATCTTTCGCACAACTTCTTGTATTGTTCTGGCTCTAAATCTCTCATAGTTTTTTCCATGGTCGAAACGTTAGCCTGCCCACATTCTAGAATATCAGCAATATTCTGTTGGGTGAGCTTAAACGCCTGTCTGAATCCTTTTAAATCATACATATTAGTAATAATATTGATATTAGTGTAAAATAATGTTAATATTAGTGATATTATTGCGATATTATTAGTAATATATCAATAATATCAATATATTTGCAGTACGAAACTTAGATACGAAACAAAGATAGTAAATAACATTAATAATACACACGATTATGAAGAAAAATGTATTGCACGAGATTATGAGCCTTGCGTGGACTTTCGTAAAGAGAAACGGTTTCTCTATGAGTGAAGCACTGAAATGTGCTTGGGCTAATATGAAGCTAAAAGCTGCTATGAAACAGAGAATAGTTAAGTTCTACTTCAAAAAGGTAGATGGTAGCGTCAGAGAGGCTTATGGCACACTGAAAGAAAACCTGATACCTGCAACATCAGGTGACAACAGAAAGAAGAACGACACCGTCCAGGTGTACTTCGACACAGAGAGACAAGAATACAGATGCTTCAAGAAGGCCAACCTTTTAAATATCGCATGACTATGAGAGCAACAGAAGCAAGCAAGAAGTTAGATGAACTCTACAGCGAGTTAGAATCTGTTAGAGGCATGTCAGAATCAGAAGTTTGCAGCAAATACAATGCAGATTGCAAGCAAGACATTGAAGATATTATCGAAGAAGAAATAGAGGCATTGAAGTCTTACGATTGCGATGATTACAGCGAAGATGACGGTATGGACTACATCAACCTTCAGTTATCACAAGGCTTGCCTGTGATACGTTGGTAACTCACCTACCCTGCTGACGGACTGAACGGCAACCGATAGCGAGAATCGGGCAGGGTTCTACTTGATTGGTTCTTTGACGTATTGGAAATTTAGGCTTACCGTTAAGCCTGACGCAAAAGGGACGACTGAGTAGCGATAACGGCACGGTGAAAAGGGTGCGAGTAATGGACTGGCAATAGGCAAACGCAGCGCATTAATCACCGTGAGAACAAAAACGACTTATACGATTGCAGGTGGCCGTAGGTCGGCTACAAACACATTCTTCACTGAACAGGCACCAGCAAGAACTATATACCCGTGGCTTACCCAACCTTGGATAAGCGGCAAGGCAACCACCGGAACGCCCACGGGAACGAATTTTAAACTACACGATTATGGAAGTACACAATTACAAGGAATTTGATTCTTCGGATATACTGAAACTTATACCGAAGGTTGATGTGGTGGCATACTACGGTATGTACTACCTAATGTCGGATTACGGGATTTATGATTGTCTTAGTCTGATATGTGATGAAGATATTGCAGAATATCTCGAGAAACAAGGTTACAAAATCGAAAGACCAAAAGAGCCATGCGAAAATTAACAATTATCTGTGCATTATCCGTAGCGGTGATGCACTTCAATCAAGACCTGTCGGCAATGTACTGGGTAGGTCTTATCGGGTTTACATTCACAAGCATATTGATTGCAAAGAGACTGGACGATGGAAGAACTGGAGAAAGTGATAAAAAGCATCTGTGACGAGTTTGCAGACATCAACGCTATTCTGGCCGCAAGGTCACGTGAACTTGACAGACGTGCAAGGTTCGACGAAGAAATCGGTGAGATAATCGCTGAAATAAGGCGGAATATCAACGGTTAGAAGATTTGGCAGATAGTTCAGGCGGTAGAACACCATGCCTTAGCATGTAAGTCACGGGTTCAAGTCCCGTTCTGCCAACAAACAATCAATACTTAAACTCCTATGGTCAAAGAAATTACAGTAGACGAAAACTATCAGACAGTAAGACTGTTTGACGCAATGAAGAAAGGGGACATCTACAAGGTGCCCTACGACAAGAAACGGCATAACGGAATCAAGCTGGAGTCTTCACGGCGAAACCGTGACCTACGGATGCTCGGAATCTTAAAAAACAAGATGGATGCGAAATACCGGGTGTCTGCAACAGAATATCCTGGATTTTCAGCGATTTTCTGCTTAAAATAAATGCTTATGGTAAACGAAGAAGTTTTAAAAATCGTCCTGAATGACAAGACCTTCGGGCGGGACCAGGCTGCGGATATTGTCGGTGGATTGTCCCGTCTGATTGAACTGATAGGGAAGGGGCTTATCAGGGCAGAGAAGCGGACTAACAAGCAGAACGGGAAGTGGTTCTGCAATGCCTATGATGTGATTAAACATGCACAGTTGAAATATTGATTAACTAAAAAGATAGCATTATGAGTTTGATTAAGAAATCCAATGAATTGGTAATTCCTTCCACCGTAAAAATGATGATTTACGGTCAGGCAGGTATGGGTAAGACAACAGTAGCCTTGAGCGCACCGAAACCGCTTCTGTTAGACTTCGATAACGGTGTGAAACGTGTGAATATGGCACACTTGGACGGCATAGACATCGTGCAGGTAAGCTCATGGGAGGATGTACAACAGGTATTGCAGGAAGATCTTTCGGCATATCAGACAATTGTAGTTGACACTATAGGTAAGATGATGGATTTCATTATTTCTTATAAGTGTGGTACACGCCAGCCGCAAATCAAGGATTGGGGCGGTATTAACGCTGAGTTTTCATGGATGACACGCACTCTTTCATCTTTGAATAAGAATGTGGTGTTTGTAGCTCATCGTGATACGAGAAAAGAAGGTGATGATACGGTATTTATCCCTGCCTTGCGTGAGAAGTCTTATAACTCAATTGTGACAGAACTGGATTTGCTGGGCTATCTGGAAATGCGTAACGAGAACGGTGTACAGAAACGGACAATCACGTTCGACCCCACATCGAGAAACGACGGCAAGAACACCTGCAACCTGCCGGGGCTGATGCAGGTGCCAACCATCCTTGACCGGAACGGAAATCCTACTGCTAAGAACGACTTTATCACTTCCAAAGTGATTGTACCTTATCTGAACATGTTACAGGTGAAGAAGGAAGAAGCCGCAAAGTATGACCGTGTGATAGCTGAAATCAAGGAGAACATCGAGTTCATCACCGACGCAAATTCAGCCAATGAGTTCGCCTCCAGAATCAATGAGTTCGAGCATGTGGGCAGCTCTTTGAACATGGCCAGAAATCTGTTTGCCGCCAAGGTGAAATCTCTCGGACTGATATTTGACAAAGAGACCAAGACCTATGCAGACAAAGCAGCCTAAATATAAGTTCTATGCAACGCTTCTTGACAGCTTTACAAGCTATCTGAGAAGTGATGCAATCTGGGAAAGGTATTGGGGATTCAGTGAGAATCCCCCACATACCCCAGACGAGTTCAAGGAATTGCAGTTCCAGAGCCTTATAGATACGATAAACCGTGTCCAGTTCGACAGTGAAGCTGCCGACAAGGGCACGGCATTCAACGAGGTAATAGACTGCATGATTGAGAACCGAAAATCAGAAATTGTACAAGTGGAAAGATTGCTGTCTGATATGATAGATGGCAGACAGTCATTAATAGGATTGAGAGTCACCTATAAATGCCGTCAGTTTGATTTCCCTATCTCAATCTGCCGTGAGTTTTCCAACTACTACAAGGGTGCCTTGACCCAGCAACGGGTTGAAGCAATCCTGCCTACTTGTTTCGGTGACGTGCTTGTCTACGGAGTAATCGACGAACTGATGCCGATGTCAGTACATGACATCAAGACCACCGGCAGTTATTACGTCGGCAAGTTCAAAGACCATTGGCAGCATTTGGTTTATCCGTATTGTCTGATGCAGAACGGAAGTGATGTAAGGCTGTTCGAGTATAACATTACGGATTTCCGGTCGACCTACACCGAGAGCTACACATTTGTGCCTGCACGGGATATACCTATCCTTATAAATCATTGCGAGGACTTTATCCGGTTCCTGAACGATAACCGGAAGTTGATAACCGATAAGAAGATTTTTGCAGAAGATGAGTAACCAAGTAACCGGCCGGCTGGTCTACATTGGCCAGCCCCAAGAAATCCCATCCAAAAGCGGTGGCAACCCGTTTGTGAAACGAGAATTTATTCTTGATGCCACAACTCACGACCCATATACAGGTGAACGCAGCCAATACGAGAACATTCTACCTCTTGAAGTAAGTGGCGACAAATGCGCCGAACTTGACCAGTACAGAATCGGCGATGTGATAACGGTTTCCTTTGCCTTGCAGGGTAGGGAATGGACGAATCAGGACGGACAGGTGAAACGCATGGTTTCCATCCGCTGCTATAAATTGGAGGCAAGAAGACCTGTACAGCAGGTTGCGCAGGCAGCTCAACCTGTCCAGCCAACGGTACAACCGGTACCACAACCGACATACCAGCAGTTCCCGCCGCCTGTAGATGCGAACGGAGAGCCGAAAGGTGATTTGCCTTTTTAGCCTATGAGTATATTCAATCTGAAAAATGAATACGACATACCCAAGTTCAAAGCCTATGTAAACAAGCTGTTCCAGGAGCGTGCGGTCGTGGAAGTAAGAAAGAAGTTACCCAACCGCACGCTGGCACAGAACAGCTATTTGCATCTGCTATTAGGGTATTTCGCCAGTGAATACGGTTGCAGTCTCGAGGAAGTAAAGATTGACTATTATAAGAGGACTTGCAACCGTGATTTGTTTGAGAGAAAGACGGTCAACAAGAAAGGTAAAGAAGTAACCTACTTGCGAAGTTCAGCAGAACTTACGACAGGTGAAATGACTTTGAGTATTGACCGTTTCCGAAACTGGTCTGCGTCCGTGGCCGGTATCTATTTGCCGGCTGCAAACGAACAACAGATGCTTATCTATGCACAACAAGAAATCGAACGTAACAACGAATTTATTTGACTATGGACAAATTTTTAGGACAAGACATCCCTGAGCAGGAACGGTGGCAGTTCCTTCAGGACAATGCCGATGCGGTAGAGAAAATCGGCTATACCCACCGGTTCACACCCGAAGAACTGGCTCAGAAGAAAGAAACCTTGGCCGAGGTTTCAATCACCATTAACGACGTGGAGATAGAAAAGAAGGAGGCTATGGAGAACTTCAAAGAGCGTCTGAAGCCTTTGAACGAAGAAAAGCAGGAACTTCTGGACCATATCAAACGTGGTTCTGAGTTCGTAGCCAACGAGGAATGTGCCAAATTCCTCTACCACAAGGAGAAAATGGCTGGATTCTACAACAAGTTAGGTGAACTGGTTTACAGCCGCCCGATCATGCCACAAGAAATGCAGAAGACAATTTTCAGTATTAACAGTAAAACAGGAACAGATGAGTGAGAACAAAATCAACCTGGTAGTACCGAAGGATTATAACGGTACGCCAATCGAAGTTGTATTACGTGAAGGTGAAGCACCCGTAGCACTTGACCCGAAAGAGCCTGAAAGAGTGAATATCACAGGAACGATAGACGCACCTTTCAGATGGCTGGAAAAGCGTGTCGAACTGATTAATCAGAAATCGACCAATATCATCGTAAACCGCGATAAGATGTGTCTGGCTCTGACTATTGATGAAACCAATTATTACCAGACGGTAATTGGTGGAGTTTTGCAGGCTTCCAAGGAAATGCTGGAGTTCGGAATCAATACGGATAAGAAGTGGGAACCTATCAAGCTGTCCCAGTTCTTCAAGATGCACCGTGCTTTCTTCAAGGAGAAGTCTGAGAACATGATGCTGGTTTCAACTCTGAAGAATTTCAAGGCCAAGGTAAATCAGGACATCGAACGCAGCAAGGAAGAAAACGGAAGCAAGACGGACAATTATTCTCAGGTAGTTGATTCGAATCTGCCAAAGTCATTCAAGCTGAATATTCCTCTTTTCAAAGGATTCACCTGTGAGGAAATCGAAGTTGAGATTTATGCAGATGTAGATGGTCGTGATGTTTCACTTTCTTTGGTATCTGCCGGTGCGAATGAGGCCATTGAAGAATACAAGAACAAGGTGATTGATGAACAGATTGAAGCAATCAAAGGCATTGCGCCTGACATCGTAATCATTGAAATCTGATTCTTATGGAATACATACCAGATTGGTACGTTCCACCTAAATCCGAGTGATTATGGACTGGGGCAACGATTATCCGGAAGAACCGGATGAATACGATTTCGACGATTTTAATTTCGATTGAGCTTACATTGAATGGTCTTACAGGGCGCAAAGGTCTGTACGGGTTCGATTCCCGTTGCGCCCACACGCATACATAGTGTGCTGAGTGTGTTTTTCATAGTATTGTCCGCAAGCCTAGCCGGGGTTACGCCAATGGCACCGTGTCGGAACTGCGGGCTCAATGGTATCGTGGCGGAATTGGTAACGCGCCTGTTTGTTAACGGGTAGATTGCAGGTTCGAATCCTGCCGGTACCACAACCCTTTGAGAGAAATCCGCTATAAATCCGAAAGTAGGGCGAAGATAGCGCAGGTTTTCATCCGTGCGGCATCGGTTAGCCGTTGACTCTATCTGAAAGGTAACGCGAAATCGGAAAGGATTGGAATTTGTGATGTGCCCCGGAGAATACGCTTCGGGGCTTTTTATTGACTTAATTATTTGTTTATGCCATACTATGTAAGAAGAAAACCAAAGAAGAAAGAAAAACCGTTGCCATTATTTGATAAGGCTGGGGTGAAAGTGAAGAAGAAAACAGACTATGTAAGAAAGCTAGATAATGTATTCAGCTTATACATCAGACTTCGTGACGCAATGCCTAACGGGCTGATAAGATGTATCTCATGCGGACAGATAAAGCCTTTCGATAAGTTTGATAACGGTCACTATTTCAGCCGTAGAAATATGGCTACAAGGTGGGATGAAGATAATTGTCATGCAGAATGCAGTTACTGTAATCGTTTCAAGGCAGACCACATGGTAGGGTATAGAGAAAATCTTATACGAAAAATAGGTCAGCAAAGATTTGAAAAATTAGAATGGAAAACGTCTCAATCAAAGAAATGGGCTGATTTCGAGCTTAGAGAGCTGATAAAGTATTACAAAGCTTTATGTGAAAAACTTAAACAGGAGAAAGGCTTATGAAAGAATTAGAACCAGGAACATTTGTTATTATGGTAAAAAACGAAGATGATTCTTTTTCTCCTGTAGGTATGAATAAAGAGCAAGCCTATATAATAAATGTTTTTCTCAGCAAATTAAGTGAGGATTCTCCACTAATAATTAAGGAGGGAGATAAATATGTACAAACTACGTGATTATCAACAAAAGGCCAGTGATGCAGCCGTCAGTTTCTTTGCCAACAAAGCCAAGAAGAACAATGCCATTATGGTACTGCCTACAGGTGCAGGAAAAAGTTTGGTGATTGCTGACATTGCTAGCCGTCTTGAGGGGCATACGCTAGTATTTCAGCCGTCAAAGGAAATACTGGAGCAGAACTACCTGAAGTTATGTTCGTATGGTATTCTTGATTGTTCTATTTATTCTGCATCATTTGGGCGTAAGGAGATTTCAAGAATAACATTTGCTACTATAGGTAGTGTGGTTAATCATCCAGAGCTTTTCCAACACTTTCAGAATATCATTATTGACGAGTGTCATTTGGTTAACCCCAAAGAAGGGCAGTATAAAGACTTCCTTTCGATTTTGAAATGTAAGGTACTTGGCTTGACTGCTACACCATATAGACTTTCATCAAGCAGGGATTTCGGAAGTATGTTGAAATTTATTACACGTACACGACCGTGTGTGTTCTCTGAGGTTATTTATCAGGTACAGATTTCTACACTATTGGATATGGGGTATCTTTCAAAATTAAATTACTATCCAATGAATCCTTTAGGGTGGAATGAACTAAATCTGAAAGTGAACACAACTGGTGCGGATTATACAGACAAATCAGTAGTCAAGGAATATGAACGTATCGACTTCTATGGGTTTCTGGTAAGCATTGTGCAAAGGCTTATGAATCCGAAAAGCGGGGTAAAGAGAAAAGGTATATTGGTGTTTACCCGTTTTCTAAAGGAAGCTGAACGCCTTACCTGGTCTATTCCCGGAGCGGCCATCGTTTCAGGAGAAACCCCAAAGAAAGAGCGCGAGAGTATTCTTGAGGCATTCAAGGCCGGAGAAATTCCGGTCGTGGCCAATGTCGGCGTACTTACTACCGGATTTGATTACCCAGAACTGGATACGATTGTCATGGCACGTCCTACGATGTCTTTGGCACTGTGGTATCAAATAGTCGGCCGTGCTATCCGTCCGCACCCGAGTAAGAAAGCAGGGTGGATTGTTGACCTCTGTGGAAACATAAAACGGTTCGGAGAGGTCAAGGATTTACGTTTGGTAGACGGTGGTAACGGGAAATGGGCTGTATACTCCAATAACAGACAGTTGACTAACGTAAGATTCTAAAACTATGGAAGAAGGATTTTTGAGGCTAAGCCGCAGGTTTTTCTCGAATGAAATGTGGAAAGTTGCCCGTGAGTTTTCGGAATGCGAAGCGTGGCTTGACTTGATTCAGTCAGCACGATTTGATGCAACCGGCGAGGCGTACAGCGAACTCATCGGAGGTCGGGAAATCTCTTATTCAAGAGGTCAATATCCGGCATCCATATCGTTTTTGATGAAGCGTTGGAAATGGTCTGAAAAGAAGGTAAGGTATTTCCTGTCCAAACTGAAGAAGAAGGGGATGATTACAACCTGCAACCAACAGGGAATGACTGTCATAACCTTATGCAATTACGATGACTACAATCCTATCAAGGACAAGCCAAAGGACAATGGTAAGGGCATAGACAACAATAAAGAAATCAGCGATTTAAAGGTGTCTATGGGCGAACTAAGGGCAGAGCTAAGGGCGATGTCGCAAAAAATGGCCGAAAAAATCGAAGATTTGGGGCAAGGTAGGGGCAATAAGAAAAAGAAAGATAAAGAAATTATTAATAATATTATTCCCCCCACACCCCCCAAGGGGGAGGGTATAAACTATAAAGCCCGTTCCCTTTTTGAAACCCATTACAGACAGTTGTTCGGAAGTGATTATTACTGGACGGCCAAGGATGCAGGGGCAATGTCCCAGCTGCTCCAGAAACTGAAGTTCCAACGGGAACAGAAGCAGATGGACATATCCGACGAATCAATCCTCTATGCCCTCCAGTATCTGCTTTCATCCGTAAAAGAGGGGTGGATATTCGAGAACTTCAGCGTAACGAACATCAATTCTAAGTTCAACGAGATAGTTTCCCAGGCCAAGAAGAAGGCTTATTCCAAGACCGATATAGGCGTAGTCCTGAAGGACAATTCACAGGAAAAATACACAGATAAAGGCTGGTAATTCGAAGATACATGGAACAGATAGATTTCAGACAGACAATCGAAAAGCTAAGGGACACCGGTTTCTCACCTGTACCGAACACGGTAGAGATTTCCATCCAGGATGCGAAGAAAGTCCTTTGGGCAGGTATAAAATATTTCACCGGAGATAATGCCCGATGGCTGCCGGAATACGAGGAGGTTTCCGGATGGCTGGCCGGCAATGAAGGACGTGGCCTTCTGTGCTTCGGAAATTGCGGACGAGGAAAGACCCTTATCTGTGGTAAGATTCTTCCTTTACTCCTGAACCATTACTGCGGAAAGGTGGTAAGCTGCTACGATTCACAGCAGATGAACGCAGAATTAGACGCTGTAAAGCAAAAACATATCATCTACGTGGATGATATAGGGACGGAGAATTTAAGCGTGAAATACGGCGAAAAAAGGCTTGCTTTCGCTGAGCTTGCGGACGAGGCAGAGAAGAAGGGGAAACTTCTTATCCTCACCACCAACCTGTCGATAGACGAACTGAGGGAGAAGTACGGGGAAAGAACTATTGACCGGCTGAGGGCGATAACAAGAACCGTCCTGTTCAGCGGTGAAAGCCTGAGAAAATGAAGATAACAATCTACTGGGTGACACGTGACTGGGACCTGATAAGGAGGTTGCGTGAGAAATATCATTTGCCCCAATACATGAGCATTAACGGGCTAACGGAGGCGGAGGTTGACGAAGAGACATTGAACAATCTCCGGAAAGGGGAACCTGAATACCTAATCATCAGAAAAATAGAACCATGAGAAAAGAAGAAATTGAAAGAAGGTTACACGAGCTGCGGAAGAAGTACATTTCGCTCGTATCGTCAATGCAGATGGCCAAGGCACAGAAGGTAAAAAACAAGATTGAAGCGTTGGAGAGGGAGCTGGAACCGCATTCACTCGGCGATATGCTTCAGGACTACACACCTGAGTTCAAGGTGGAAATGCTGAAGAAGATGCACAGGCTGTTCGTATATTCCGATCTGCTGGAGGGTGCCGTGCTGGATTTCCAGTCCGAACTTGAATCGAACGGCATACAGGCAGAGGTGGTAGCCATGGCCCGGAAGGCCGTCAAGGAGATACGGAATATAGTCCGGATTCCTGATGAAGAGAAGAACCCTTCGCTGTCGGAGGACTTCGGTAACATGTGCGATGAGATTAATCTTGTAGTAAGTAACATAATCAACAAATACCTGGCAAAATGATAAAGGAGAATGACCCTATGATTCCGAGGAAGGATAGCAATGACGAGAATCCGAAAGGCGTTGAAATCAAGATGATGAAACAACGTGAAAAGGAGATGAAAGGCCGCTTCGTGAAGGCAGGAATCAAGACGTGGATTCTTGTCGGGAACCATGAGAACGCCGAGAATAGGATAGCGAGATTCAACGAGCGGATTAACCAACCGATAACGAGATAGAACCATGATTAGACTGTTGTACATAGATTTGTTCTGCGGTGCCGGAGGGACCAGTACAGGAGTAGAGAATGCCCGATATATGGGCGAACAGTGCGCCAAGGTGATAGCCTGCGTCAATCATGATGCGAATGCTATCGCTAGCCATGCGGCAAACCATCCGGATGCGTTGCACTTCACCGAGGATATAAGGACATTGGAATTGTCCCCTTTGGTCGCTCATGTGGAACGTATGAAGAAGATTTATCCTGAAGCACAGATAGTTCTGTGGGCATCTTTAGAGTGTACCAACTTCTCCAAAGCTAAGGGTGGCCAGCCTCGTGACGCGGACAGCCGGACTTTGGCCGAACACCTATTCCGATACATCGAAGCTATTGACCCTGACTATATCCAGATAGAGAACGTAGAGGAGTTTATGTCATGGGGAGATATGGACGAGCATGGACACCCAATCAGCAAGGACAAAGGCCGTTGTTATGAGAAGTGGAAACGCAATGTCAGGAAGTATGGTTACGACTTCGACTGGCGCATCCTGAACGCTGCCGACTATGGTGCCTACACCACCCGAAAGCGTTTCTTTGGCATATTCGCCAAACGTGGACTTCCGATAGTATTCCCGGAACCGACCCATTGCAAAGATGGTAAAACAGACATGTTCGGTCGGCTGGAGAAGTGGAAGCCTGTCAAAGAGGTGCTGGACTTCTCCGATGAGGGAGAAAGTATTTTCAGTCGGAAAAAACCACTGGCCGAGAAGACCCTTGAACGTATCTACGCCGGTCTGATTAAATTCGTGGCCGGAGGAAAGGACGCATTCATATCCCGATACAATACAGCAAGACCTCAGGACACGGTCAAATCAATAGACGAACCTTGTGGCGTACTGACCACGGCCAACCGTTTTGCCAAGGTACAGGTGTCTTTCCTTTCAAAACAATTCAGTGGACAGCCAGATTGCAAAAATATATCTGTGGAAGGACTTGCCGGGACGATTACCTGCAAAGACCATCATGCTTTCGTATCGGCCTATTACGGGAACGGGCATAATCATTCGGTTGAACAACCTGCGCCGACGGTAACTACAAAAGACAGGTTATCTTTGGTTACCCCTTTCTTTATGAACTACTATTCCGGTGGAGGTCAGTTAGGAAGCGTTGAAACACCATATCCGGCAATAATGACGGTGTCCAAGCAAAATTTGGTTACTCCGGTTCTTATGAAACAGGTTCCTTACCGGAAGCCGTGGATAATGAACACGGCTTTTTCAAATATAGGAAGCAGCATTGAGCAGCCGTCACAGACCATCACGGCAAACAGAAAATGGCATTACCTGATGAATCCTCAGTTTGCCAGTGCTGGAGGTTCTGTAAATAACCCTTGTTTCACACTGATAGCAAGAATGGACAAAATGCCGCCTTATTTGGTGGAAGCTGAAGGAGGCGTCGGAATACAGGTCACATCCGAAGACAGTCCGATGACAATCAAGATTAAGGAGTTTATGGCTTTGTATGGTATCATCGACATCAAGATGCGTATGCTTCGGATAGCAGAACTCAAGAAGATAATGGGTTTCCCTGAAGACTATGTACTGATTGGCCCGCAATCTGACCAGAAGAAGTTTATCGGCAACGCAGTTGAGGTAAACATGGCCCGCGTACTTTGTGAGGCTATCTGTAAGGAGATTATAAGAAAAAGAAAGGTTGCATAATGGTTAGTGAAGTATATAACATGGATTGCATGGAATATATGAAATCCATACCTGACAAGTTCTTTGATTTGGCCGTGGTTGATCCTCCGTATGGAATAGGCGAAGATTGGAAGAAAAGAAACAAGGGAGCTGTATATCCAGAAACCACATATAAAAACAATACCTGTCCGAATAAAAGATATTTTGATGAATTAAAAAGAGTTTCTAAGGATGTTATTATTTGGGGGTATAACTATTTCACTGAAATATTAGGAAGTACAAACTACTTGATAATATGGGATAAACAATCAAATAATAATAGCGTTTTCAAATATTCAAAAGTAGAGATAGCTTTTACAACAAAACGTATTCCTGCCAACATAGTATCAATACCTTGGGACGGTTATAGGATGGGAGCGGAAACAGGTAAAAGGAAAATTCATCCACACCAAAAGCCTATTTCATTATACGCCTGGATATATCAGAATTATGCAAAGAAGGGTGACAGAATCCTCGATACTCATTTAGGAAGCGGCTCCAGCCGGATAGCGGCTTATAAAATGGGTTTTGACTTTTATGCCACCGAAATAGACAAGGACTATTTTCAAGCACAGGAAAAGAGATTTAAAAAAGAATGCCTGGGAGAGATTGATACTCCTGAAGGGTGTCTTAAACAAATGAATTTATTTGAATGAAACATTAATATGGAATGGAGTACTAAAGTAGAGCTTGCCAAAGCATTGAACAATGGAGAAAATGAAAAGGCTTGTGATATTGTGCTTAACATTGAAATGGATATACAAGCATGGGATATGTTCCTTGTCGGAATGGACTTGTCTAAAACTGAAGATTACAGACCTCTTCTTAATAAGATAAAAGAAAGTAAATCTGAAATTTCACAGCATCTTAAATTAAGAGAGGTTTTAAGGATGAATACTTTAATAGACAGATTAGAACAAAATAATTGAACTGATATGAACAGAGAAGTCAAATTCAGAGGAAAAAGAAAGGATATTAACGTCTGGGCTTATGGCGACCTTTTACAAAATAACGATGGGAGCGCAAGTATTAGAACTAACTTGAATACATGGAGAGAGAACCATGATGATGTAGATGCCTATGGTGATAATTTATCTGTGGATATTGACACTGTAGGACAATTCACAGGTCTTTATGACAAGAATAAAAAGGAAATTTATGAAGGGGATATCGTGAAAGCACCTCTTTTGGATCCTATATTTGGTGATGTTATAAAGGATGCTTTTTGCAATGCCGAGATAAGATTTAATAAAGGTTCTTTTGTTGTAAGCTATTACAAGAGAGAGCATAATATTTATCTTTCAGATTTGTATAAGAGAATTGAAGTTATTGGTAACATTTTTGATAATAAGGAACTTTTGGAGGATTGAAATATGATGCCAAAACAATTACCTAATGTAATGGATGATAAGGGGTATCAGAAAGATGCCCGTGATTTCGCAAAGAAAATTATGGAGTGCAAAGGAATTATTTATCCTTGTAAGGATATGAACCATTTCCAGGTATGGATGGAAGAAGCTTTGTCAAAGGCTTATTTGTACGGAGCGCAATCAGCTGTAAGAGTTGGTTATCTGCTTGCTGATAAAGACAGGGAAGAAACATACAAAGGATTAAAAAAAGAGATTGCTGAACTGAAACAACAAATTGAGGAGGATTAAGTTATGATAAGAAAAGTAGAAATGTATCAGTGTGTATGCGATGGATGCGGAAAGGCGTACGAGGATGAAGATAGAGGCTTTTGCGCATGGGTTGATGAAAGTTATGCAGTAGATGCCGCTTATGAAGACGATTGGACTGAAATAGACGGGAAACACTATTGTCCGGATTGCTATGAGTATGATGAAGAAACAGACGAATATAAGCCAAAATCAGAAGATAAGCAATGAATGAAGAAAGTGTAATAATAGAACTTGACACCATCCTTGAATACAGGAATGGTCAGGTGTACATCAAGAAGATGAATACAAATGAAATGCCAGCCACTCTGACATTCAATCTTATTGAAGCATTAAATAATACTATTGTTGAATATTACAAAGGAAAGCAATGAAAACAATAGAAGATAAAAATAGAGTTGATATAAAGACTATCGAGAAGTATGATGAAATAAACGGACATGATGTTATCAGAGAAACACTTTTATATAAAGGGTGTGAACTTTGTTCTGAGATAGCATCAGTCCAGTATATACAAAAAAAATATCTTGAGGAAACTGCATTATATCTCTATGGTCTAAAAGTTAATGCTACAAACAAACTATATGTTGGTTATGTACTCGACAGATATTGGAGAAGAAACGACTTGCAACCTTTTGATATGAAAGGATATGTCATTGTTCCAAAAGATATATACAATGAGTGCAAAAAAATCAATGACAGTTATAAGAAATGAAAGCAATATCCATTAAACAGCCGTGGGCGAGCTTAATCGCTCACGGTATCAAAGACATTGAGAACCGGACATGGAAGTGCCCTCAGAAGTATATCGGCCAAAGAGTGCTGATTCATGCTTCATCGAGTAAACCAGTATTTAGATACAGCTTTTTGCAATATGATATAATCAGGCGGAAATCACAATCTTTGATTTTTAACTGTACGTATGACGGATTCCCAAAAGGTGCCATCATCGGCAGCGTGGTTATATCCGATTGCGTACAGAATCATCCTTCAGTGTGGGCAGAGAAAGGTTGCTGGAACTGGGTGCTGAAGGATGCGGTCTTATTCGATAAACCTATTGAAGGGGTGAAAGGAAAATTGGGATTTTGGAATTATAATCTGGAGGAAGAAAAATGAGTTTACTAATAAAGGAATCACAGTTACAAAGAATAATCAGAAAGACCGGACGTAAGCCGGTCCAGTGCAAATGCCGTTTATGCAAGGAGCAGTGTCATACTCCTTGCCTAGGAACACCTCAGGATATATTGAAGATTATCGAGGCTGGATATAAAGACAGACTTGCTGCAACTGAATGGTATGCAGGTATCATTATGGGGGTCATTGATACTCCGGTACCGATGATACAGGCAAAGCAGGAAGGAGACTGGTGTACGTTTTTCAATGACGGACTATGTGAATTGCATGAGTCGGGATTGAAGCCGACTGAAGGTAAACTTTCTCACCATAGTACCAGAATCGACAATTTCAAACCCAGCAAAAGCATTTCATGGAATGTGGCAAAGGAATGGATGAATGAGGAAAATGCTGATTGCATAGAAAAGATATGCGAGGAATTGAAATAAAAAATATAATTCAATAAAGTAAACTGTTATGAATCTAAATAAATTAAGAGATAAGGCCTACAAGTGCGCAGTTGCCCACGGATGGCATGACGAGAACCTGAGTGACGAACATTTCCTTTGTCTGGTCATATCCGAACTTATGGAAGCGGTGGAAGCTGACCGGAAAGGAAGGCATGCTGATACCAAAAAGTTTAATCAGGAAATGGATTACTACATACACGAGATGAAGCTGTATGGAGAAAACTATGATAAGGCCTATCGTGATACGTTTGAATATTATCTTAAAGATAGTGTGGAGGACGAACTTTCTGATGCATGCATCCGGTTGCTGGATTTGGCCGGACTTAGGAATGTGGATTTATCTGCCATACAGCAGGTGGAATATCCGTTCGGAGCAAATGAGACGTTCACAGAATTTTGTTTTGGAATATGTAAGCAGATTACATCCTTCACGCCTGAACGTATAGGGATGAGTGTTAATATCCATGTTGTATTAATGGAGATATTCTCGTATTGCAGGGCCATGGGGATAGATCTTCTTTGGTTTATTGAGCAGAAGATGAAATATAATGAACTCCGTCCATACAAGCACGGAAATAAATCTTATTGACCATGAAGCACGTATTCTACATTCTTGTTTTCCTGCAAATCATCTATGAAACGGTGAAGGTGTTCGGATGCAGGAAACTTCATAGGGGGACCGAAGCGATGAATGGGATGGACGAGACCGCAAGGAAGTGGTATCTGTGGGCTAACCCGTATCTCGGAATCGCTCTTATATTGGATGTAATCGGAATGGCTACTTTGGTAATGGGAATGTTCACTTCCCAGTGGTATCTGTTCCTACTGGTCCTGGTGCTGAGCTTCTGCCAGCTCCAGAAGTTCGGCGCATGGGCTGTCTGTCTGGACAGCATAGTCACCATCATGATTTACATCTACGCATTTATGGACACATACAATCTATAGCTTATGGAAAAGAAAGATGAACTGAAAAGTCTGGCCGTTGAAATGGCCTTGAGAGTCGGGTTCCTTATCACAAGTGAGGAACTCGTTCTGTATTCATCCGCCTTATACCTTGCGATGGAGTGGGGAAGGACGGTAAAATAAAAAAGGAGCCAGCCCGCACGACCAAGCCAACTCCTGTACACGATTATGATGCAAATATAAGAATTTCTAACTAAAACTTTCCTACTATGACAAAAGAATTTTCATCAATCGTGGAGTTGAAGTCAATCCGTGAACAAAAATCAAGATTATCAGAAAGGGAAAACGAATTATCAACCCCCATACTGGCTGACTTGGCTTTGATCCCGGAGCTTTATTCCTGGTTCAAGGAACTGTTGGCCGGGATGGACTGTCCGCTCAATCCTGAGAGCGTCACCCAGCGGAAGAAGTTCCTCTTCATCGTGCTGTTCCTGTTCGCCCCCAGCGTGCTGGCTGGAGGACGGCTGCCGAACGGTATCCGGGCAGAAATTTCCGGTGTGTTCCCGGATGTCTCACCGTGTGTAATATCGAACAATATTGCCGATGTTTCCTTTATCTACCAGCAGTATAAGGATTTTCGTCAAGATATAGAGTATCTTTACAACCAAATTATAGAAAGGTTGAAAAACAAAGGACTAATCAAGTGAAAAGCCGGAGCGTTATGCTTCCGGCTTTTGTTTTTATTCCGCTTTCTCTATTTTTATTTTCTTTCCACAATGGGGGCAAAGAATATACCCTGCTCCTGTAAACTCTGTTTCCCCAATCAGTTCCGATATGGTTACGTTCAAAACGTCAGCCATCTTCATTAACGTGTCAAGTGACGGGAATGATTTGCCGGTTACGATGTTGCTGACAGCTACCTTTGAAATGCCGACCTTTTCAGCAAGCAAAGCAGATGTTACGTTTCTTGCTGACATGATTTCTTTCAGTTGTAAGTTCATAAAGTTCTCTTTAATGTGATTGCTCCGCAAATATATGTAAACTTTATCAATGAAAGTCTATTTGATAAAGTTTTATTTATTAAATGATGTTAATTGATAAATAAAACTTAATCAAATTATTTGTGTGCAATAAAGTTTACTTTAACTTTGCATCATCAAACAAGAAGTAATAACAATTTAAATACATACGATTATGAAGACAATTAGTAGTGATTACATCAAAGAGATTAAGGCTCAAATCAGAGTTATCAATGAAGCTCTTAAAAGAGTTCAAGAAGCTGAAAAGGTTCAAGAAACTACAGTTAATGCACGTGAGTATGAGAAAGCTAAGAATGAAGCTATAGATGCAAGTTTAGACGTTATGGCAGCACTCGAGTTTGCTGTAACATCAGCGTCAAATATGGGCTGCGGTACAGGTGCATACGATATTAAAAAGTTTCACAAGGTAATAGAAACAACTTTATAAATAGCAGCAGGGCGAAAGCCCTGCAAATACAATTCTAAAACGCACGATTATGAAGACATTAAAAGAACAAGTAGAAGAGATTAAGAGCATGAAAGGTTCTAAGGCTGCAAAGAAAGCTGCTTTCGTGAAATTAGGTTTGAGAAAGTATGAAGTTGAACTTCTTATGGCTGAACTGCCTAAACCTGTCAGAGAGACACACAAGTTTACTTTTGGGGTCGAGATTGAATGCCTGGTAGCTGCAAACATGATGAGAGAATGTGCAACAAGAAACGAAATGCCTTTTCAATATGAGGGTTATAATCACGTTGACAACAACCACTATTACAAGTTTGTTTCTGACTCTTCTATCAGAGGTGAAAACCCTATCGAATGCGTATCGCCGGTTCTCACAGGTAAGGCAGGCATGAAAAGCCTAGAAACATGCTGTAAGGCTTTGAATGAAGCAAATGCACAAGTGAATATATCAACAGGCTTGCATGTGCATATAGGGGCTGCAACCCTGTCCGGTGAGGCCTATGTGAATGTATTTAAGAACTATCAGAAGTTAGAGAGAGTAATTGATACATTCATGGCCCGTTCAAGACGTGCGAACAACAGCCAGTGGTGCAAGACTCTTCAAGGTATAAGTTTTGAATGTTGCAGAACGAGATACGATGTTCTAAACGCAATGAGAGACAACAGATACTTTAAGGTTAACGCATGTTCTTATGCCCGTCACAAGACTATAGAATTCAGACAACATCAGGGTTCTACTGACTTCGAGAAAATCTCTAACTGGGTCAACTTCTGTGCCAAACTAGTAGCTTGGTCTAAGAAGAACGTGCTGAGTTCAGAGATTAATTCAATTGACGAGATACCTTTCTTGACAAAGAAAGAAAAGTCGTTCTTCAAATCACGTGCTGAGGTTCTTGCATGAGCCTCGCACATCTAAAATATAATTTATAAACTTAAAACTTACGATTATGAAGAAAATTGAAAAGATGTTGGTGAACGCAATACTTGACGCAATAGACAACAGCAAAGGCAAGTTTGTCATAGACGCTGAAGACGACGTGCTGGTAGAGATTGAAGGTAGCTATAAGATTAATGGCTGTTATGAGCCTTACGGTGCTATGTTTCTAAACAAAAGATGGGTGACTGATAGCGCTAGCGTGAAGATAGAGAAAGTCACAGCTTACGATGGCGAATATGAAGTTGAATCATATATAGATATAGAAGCTATTGAGACAGAAGTAGAAAGAAACTTATAAACCCAAATATATGTGCTGTATTATCTATAAGCCAAAGGGTGTTCAGATGCCAACTCTGGACACCTTGAATAAAGTTCAGAGAATCAATCATCATGGTTACGGATTTGTTTCTTCAAAGCATAGATGCAAGACAATGGATTATCAGAAGTTTTTGGTTCATCTTTCAAAGGTGGGTATTGAAGAAGAATGTATCATTCACATGAGGTGGGCAACGCATGGTTCTAAGTGTAGAAAGAACTGTCACCCGTTTGTCGAGAATGGCGTTTATTTTGCCCATAATGGCGTTTTGCCTATTCAGTCAGTAAATGATATGACTGATAGTGAAATCTTCTTCAGAAGTCAAGTATACCCACTTGTTGAACGATATGGATATGAGTCAGAAGTAACTGAAAGCTTTATTTCTGCCACCGCCGGCAGTTCTAGGTTTGCAATGATGTACAGAGGCAAAGTAAAGCTATATGGTAATTATATGAAATTGAATGGTGTGTATTATTCTAATTTGAGATGGCTATGAATGAGAAAGAAATCCTACAAGAAATAATCGAGTGGCTGGGCAATAGTACCAGCTACTTGTCTACAAGGACAGACTATGCCAGAGGCTATAAAGACGGCATAGATCGTGCAAAAGAGATAGTAGAATCTATCATCAATGAACATAACCCGGATTTATTAGCAAACAATTAGCATATTGTTTCGTATGTGTTGAATTGTTATTTATAATTGTCTTCATAATTAGGTATCTTTGTGATAAAGGTACTATCGCGGGGTGGAGCAGTGGTAGCTTGCTACTTTGACTTGGTAGAGGTCGCGTGTTCGATTCACGTCCCCGCAACTAACATTTAAACTTTACACGATTATGGAAATACTTACACTTATCATCAAACAGAAATTCTTTGACGAAATATTATCAGGCAAGAAAACTCAAGAATTCAGAGAAATCAGACCTACAACTCAGAAAAAATACTGTCAACTTGATGCTGAAGGATATTGTGTAGAGATAGACGGTGTTTTGCAGCCTAAGCACTACGATGCAATCCAGTTCTTTGTAGGTTACAATAAAGACAGAGCCAGCGCACTGGTAGAAGTCAAAGGTGCAAAGATAGAACTGTTTGAAGATGAGAATCACAATTTGATTGAATACACCTATCAGGGTGAGATTTATTTAGCCGCACAGGTTGTATATGACCTGGGTAAAGTAATAGAAAAGCATGTTTAACCCTCTAAAATTATTGTTGAGTCAGAACAAACAGAAGTACATTTTCAACGAGCAACTACCGTGGGGGCCGTACTGGATTGACGGACCCTAACACCGGTAGAACTTCTCAGGGTGGTAGATTTATCACACGTAGGCAGCAGTATTATAACGTCCGCACAGGACTTGGCATGAGTGGCGGATAATGACACTGCAAGAAATGACATACAGCTATATTGGCCTCGTCAGACAGAATACTGACGGGGTTTTGCTGTTTCTGTCCTTGGGTAAGGATTCTTTGGTTTTATTGGACATTATTTACCCGAAGTTTAACCGGATTGTCTGTGTGTTCATGTACTTTGTCAAAGGTTTAGAGCATATCGAAAGATGGATTGGATGGGTAAAAGCTAAATATCCCAAAATTGAGTTCGTACAGGTGCCACACTGGAATCTTACTTACATTCTTCGTGGTGGTATGTATTGTGTACCCAATCCTAGAGTGAAACTTTTGAAGCTTGCAGATGTGGTGAAGGCCATGCAGCTTAAATATGGAATCTATTACACGTTTTTGGGTATGAAGAAGGCCGACGGCATGAATCGCCGCCTGATGCTGAAAGGATATGAAGCCAATGGGTACGAGAACAACGGAATGTGCTACCCATTGGCTGACTGGACCCAGAAAGACGTGCTATCATACATGAAGCAGCACAATCTTCCCGAACCGTTACGTTACTCGCTCAAAGCCAGTTCAGGCGTCGGATTTAACCTCGATTGTATGCTTTGGCTGGAGAAGAACTATCCGCAAGACTTGCAGAGAATTTACAAAGTGTTTCCGCTTTCAGAGCGGATATTATGGGAATATCATAACAAACAAAACTAATAGGAGGATTGCCGAGTTAGAAGTAGAAACCGTAGAACAAGAGAGCAGACGGAAGCACAGTATGCAAGAGTGAGAACTTTGCTTGCGCAGAGAACACCTAATCCGTCAGTGGGATTGAGTAGCCTTTCAAATATGGGTGGGCAGAATGGTAGAATAGCAAACTTGTACGCACGTGCCACAAGGGGTTACACCAATCGTATAATAGCTTCACGTGCGCAAGGATTGAGTAATGGCTAACATGGAACTAAGCAAGTACATAAAGAGCGAATCGATGGAACTTAACCGCTCTGCCATTCACTTTGCCGACTATAATCCCCGTAAGTTGTCAGACGAAAGCCGGAAGATATTGAAGCGTGGAATAAAAAAGTTCGGCTTGGTGGGTGGCATCGTGGTAAACAAGCGTACAGGTTTGACCGTAGTCAGTGGGCACCAGCGTCTGTCCGTCATGGACGAGTTGCAGAAATTTCCCGATAACGACTACCGAATCCGTGTCGATGTCATAGACGTGGACGAGAAGCAGGAGAAAGAATTAAACATCCTGATGAACAATCCTAACGCGCAAGGCTCTTGGGATTACGATGCTTTGGCTCGCCTCGTTCCTGATATTGACTACAAGGACGCAGGTCTTACCGATGCTGACTTGAACATGATAGGTTGCGACTTCCTTTTGCAGACCGAAGAAGAAAACTCGTTGGCCGGGGCATTGGAAGAAATGATGCAGCCAGTCACCGAGCAGAAAGAAGCCGAGAAAGCAGCCCGTCAGTTGGAGCGTGCCGAAAAGGTCGCCCACATGAAAGACGTGAAACAACAAGTTAAGGAACAGGCTCAGGAAACAGCAGCTAACATGGATGCTTACCTGATGCTGTCCTTTGACACTTGGGAAGCCAAGGCGGCTTTCTGTGAGCGGTTCGGGTATGACCCTTACCAAAAGTTTATCAAAGGAGAACTGTTTGACGAACAAATAGAAAGAATTGAATAACGCATGGCAAGACCCAAGAAGTTTGACTACGATAGTGATGATTTCTACGACGAAATCCTTGCACTCTCCATGCAGGGATTGACCGATGCGGAGATAGCGGATGCACTGGATGATAAGTTCGGCGTTTCTCTGTCTCCTGAAATGTTTTCGTGCATGAAGAATGGCAACTACGAAGCGTGGTCGGAAGAGGAAAACGAACGAAGGTCTGCGAGGTTATCTAAAGTCTTAGCGCGCGGTCGCCGAAAAATCAACTCCATCGTGCGTGGTGCATATCTCAAAGCGGCTTTGGGCGGCAAGAAAATCAAAAACAAGACGGTTACAACACGGAAGTTGAAAATCGACGGTGTTTATACCGAAGATGAGGAGATACAGACCACTGAGGGAGAAACCGAACTGCCGCCCAATATGCAGGCTCTCTCCACTTGGCTGTACCACCATGATGAGGAATGGCGCAAGGTTGAGAAGAAGCAAGAGGACGATGAAGATGTGTCCTCCAATGGTAGTATTGACATCGAGAAATGGATAAACGACAATACCAATGATTAAACCCCAGGCTATATACAACCCACTCTACACGGATAAGGAGAAATTCATCATCCTTATCACTGGAGGACGTGGCAGCGGAAAGTCATTCAATGCTTCCGCCTTCATTGAGCGATTGACCTTTGAGAAATCATTGGACAGGTCGTTTGCCCACACCATCCTTTATTCCCGTTACACGATGGTTTCCGCCCACATGAGTATCATCCCCGAAATGATGGAGAAGATAGATATGGACGGTACCGGGAAATACTTCCGAGCCACAAAGACGGACATCATCAACCGCCGGAGCGGTGGGCGTATCATGTTCCGAGGAATTAAAACTTCTTCAGGGAATCAGACAGCTCGCCTGAAATCCATCCACGGCATTACGACATTTGTCTGCGATGAAGCGGAGGAGTGGACTAATGAGCAGGACTTTGACAAAATTATGCTCTCTATCCGTCAGAAGGGTATTCAGAACCGCATCATCATCATCATGAACCCCACGGACAGCAACCACTTCATCTACAAGAAGTACATCGAGAACACGCACAAGCTGGTGGAGATTGACGGTGTTCCCGTTCAGATTTCCACGCATCCCAACGTGCTGCACATCCATACCACTTACTTCGACAACCTCGACCATCTTTCAGACGAGTTCCTGAAGGAAGTACGACAGATGAAAGAGGACAACCCCGAAAAGTACGCCCACACGGTGATAGGACGCTGGGCAGACGTTGCGGAGGGTGCTGTGTTCAAGAAGTGGGGCATCGTGGACGAGTTCCCTCAGTGGTGCAAGAAAGTGGGTATCGGGCTGGACTTCGGCTATAGTGTCGATAGTACCGCCGCAGTCCGTTGTGGAATAATCGACAATGCGCTTTATCTGGACGAGATAGACTACCGTACAAATTTGCTTTCATCTGATATTGTGAAATCGCTCCGTCCGTGGGGATTAAACGTGTATGCCGACAGCGCAGACCCTCGCCTTATCCAGGAGATACACAACGGAGGGGTAAACATCTACGCCACTGAGAAAGGTCAAGGCTCTATTTTAGCAAGTATTGATAAGATGAAAGACATGGAAATGTTCATTACCAGACGCTCGTACAATTTGCAAAGGGAGTATAGAAATTATGTGTGGGATAAGGACAAGGACGGAAACTATATCAACCAACCCGTAGACAAAGATAACCACGCCATCGATGCGGCACGGTATTATGTCTTATCAGTCCTGCTTGGACGTATTTTGAAGCCACGCGATTATTCAGGGATATTCGGACATTAAAACATTGAGATATGAGAACAATAAAGTGCGCACATTGTGGGAAAATCCTATTTGAGACGGATAAATCAAACGGAGCTGCTATTAACGATGCACAACGATTAGGATTTATCGGTAAGATACCATTCCTATACGGAATATCAGGAGTAGTGTTTTTCTGTTCCAAAGAGCATTGTTCTCAGTGGTTCAAAGAAAATACTACCCAAGAGGCAAGAGATAACGCAGATAAGGCCATCTCCGAATTTAAAGCCAAACAGCCGCAAATGGTTGATAATTTAGTTAATACCGCAAACAAGTTACAAGAGTTCGTGAATAAAGTCAAGAAAGGACAAATTAAATTGCCAATAAAATGAGAACATTAGCAGAAGTTCTTGCCCTGCAAGACACAGACCAGAAGATATACTACTTGAAGAAGGCTCGCAAGACCGACCTTCCCGACGCGGTGAAGCTCTACAACGACTGGAATCCCAACAAGCATGAGATTATCACTGACGAAGAGAAATATCCCAAAATCAAGATTATATTAAAGCCGGAGCAGAAGTACACCGACCCCACCACGGGAAAGGAACATGTGGAGCCGGAGCAGAAGAAGCTGGTAGACCCAAACCGCATCGCCCTCCCGATAGAGCAGGACATCGTGAACATACAGACGGCGTTTACCGTAGGAACTGAGCCTATACTTGATTGCCAGCCGGACAAATCCGAGGAAGGTTTGCTTTCCGCGTTAAAGCAGGTGTTCAAAAAGAACAAAATAAAATACCAAAACAAAAAAGCTGTCCGTGCATGGTTGGCCGAGCAGGAGGTAGCCGAGTATTGGTACGTAGTGAAAGATGATGGTTTCTGGGCAAAACTCAAGCGCAAGGTGGCGGAGATATTTGGCAGTTCCCGACCGGAGTACCGTTTGAAAAGCGTATTGTGGTCGCCTTTCCGGGGTGACAAGCTCTATCCGTTCTTTGATGACATGGGAAATCTCGTGGCTCTTTCCCGTGAGTATAAGCGGAAGGATTTAAATGACTTGGAAATAACCTGCTTTATGACCATCACGCAGGATATGGTCTACCAGTGGGAACTTACTAACGGATGGCAGGAAACAGGCTCGTTCCGGCACGGTTTCAAGAAGATGCCTATAATTTACATGTACCGCCCCGAAGCCTACTGTGAGAAGATTAAGACGCTCCGCATCCGGTTGGAAAAACTGTTATCAAACTACGCTGATTGCATAGATTACCATTTCTTCCCTATCCTGATGCTATTCGGAGACGTGAACCAGTTGAGCGGAGAATTGAAAAATCGTGTCGTGCAACTAACCGGTTTGAATGCTAACGCACAATACCTGACTTGGAACCAAGTGCCTGAAACAGTAAAATTTGAAGTAGAAACCTTGCTTTCTCAGATATACGGTTTGACTAATACGCCGCGCATTTCCTTCGACAGCCTGAAAGGGACTGGAAACGCCGTTTCCGGTGTGGCTTTTGATTATGTATTCATGTCCACCCATCTCAACGTGGAGAACCTGAACGAAACGGTCGGCGAGTTCATGCAACGACGTGTGAATTTCCTTGTCTCCGCACTTGGGACAATCAACACGTCTCTCGAAGCCGCCTCCGAAACCATTGACGTAGATGTACAGATGCAGCCCTACCGACTGGAGAACATTGCCGATAAGATAGACACTGCCATCAAAGCTAAGAACGGCGAAATATGGTCGCAACAGCGAGCCATTACATTTGTTGGCAACGTGGATTCTATTACGGATGAAATCGAACAGATTAAGGAGGAGCAAGCCGAGAAGCAGCAAAACGAAATCTCCAAGCAGGAACAACTATCAAAGTTCAACAGTAGGGATGTGAACCAGTAGTCTCCTATGGTATGTTCATACAAGGTAGCGATATTCTTTCGGGTATCGCTATTCTGTTTTATAAAATTTTATCGCCGTACAAATTCTATAATTCAAAATTATTTGTTATTTTTGCATTCAAATAAAAGAGTTATGAGAATTGTATCACACAAGCGGCTGAAAGAGTTCTACGAAACGAAGGGGCGCGAGGATTCGCGGGTAGCTCTCGAACGCTGGTACGATGTGGCGGAAAAGGCAGAGTGGAAAAATCTGTCGGACATAAAGGTCGATTTTCCTGCCACCGACTATGTGGGCAACCAACATTACGTGTTCAATATACGGGGCAACAACTATCGCCTTATTGTTGTCGTGAAATTCACGATAGGATATATTTTCATCCGGAAAGTGTGCACACATGAAGAATATGATAAACTGGATTGTTCAACCATTTAAATTGTTGACATTATGAGCAAGATTACAAAAGAACAATATGAGTTCGCACAGTCAAGGATAGAGGAGCTTCTTCCGTTGGTGGATGACAACACTCCGGCCAATGACAAGAATGCCGTGGAACTGACCATGATGTCGGACATAGTGATAGCGTATGAAAAGGAGCATTTCCCCATTGAAAAGCCTACAGTTGCAGAACTGATAGAATTTTCCCTCGAAGAAAAAGGTATGACTCAAAAACAACTGGCCAGCGAGATAGGTGTAAGCCCATCCCGTGTGAACGATTATATTGCCGGGCGTTCCGAACCCACATTAAAGATTGCACGAATGCTTTGTCGCATATTGAATATACGGCCAGCAGCCATGCTTGGACTCTGATTCATACTAAAAAGACTTTTTCGAGCGCGATTCCACTTGGTTTCGCGCTTTCTTTTTGCCTTAAATCCGCTAAAAACAAACATTCTTCTAATTGTTTCGTATCGCATCTTCCAAAATTTCTCCCTCCCTTTTTCTATAAGTAAATTTACCGTATGAAATTATTAATCAGAATCATACGGTATGACAATCTTTGAACAAATCTTGGCAGGACTACAACAAAAGTTTTCTGGGGTGGACACTGCCACACTTACCCGAATCGCCACCAAAAAGGCGGAGGGTGTAACGGACGAAACGAAGGTAAACTCCATCGTGGAGGGTATCAGCTTTCAGGACGTGCTGACTTCATACGGCGATTTCCGCGCCGGGGATGCTCGAATCACAGCAGTTGCAAACTATGAGAAGAAGCATAACCTTAAAGACGGGAAGCCAATCGAGAACCCGAATCCAGAACCACCGAAGCCAGAACCAAAGCCGGACGAAAAGCCGGACATCGCCAAGCTGATAGCCGACGGCATCGCCGCAGGCATCAAGCCCTTCTCCGACAAGCTGGCGGCTTTTGAGGCGAAAGAGGCACAAGCACAACGCATGGCACAAATCTCATCGGTGGCCAAGAAGTACGGTATTCCCGATTTCATGCTGAAAGACCGCACCATTCCCGAAAACACGGACTTGGACGCTTACTTCAAGGACGTGAAGCAGGAGCTTACCAACGCGGGATTTCAGGAGAACAAAGCCCCTGAGACATCAGAGCAACGTGTGGCCAAAGAGAACCACGACATTGCTTCCATGATTAACAAGGGAACGGAAGAGATTAACAAACAGAATCAGTAACTAAAAAAGAAAGGTAAAAATTATGCCAGCAAGAGTTAAGTATGATTTAAACCCAATCGAGAAGCCAACACCGGAGATGTGTCGCATTGAGACCATCTACCGCTATTCGGGTGGCTTCAATTTGGTGATGACCAACCTCTCAGGCATTGACCACATCCCGCCTCTTACGCCTATCGTGCTTGACTTCGCCAAGAGACAAGCTACGGTAGTGGTGAATGTGGAGGTGGTTGAAAACATATCTGCCGGAGGAACTTCGCTGAAAATCAAGAAAGGCTCATTCCTCGCTGTAGGAATGCACTTGGGTAATGGAACCAATGGAGGTACGGTAGAATCCATCGACAAAACATCAAGCACGGAGTATGACACTGTTACGTTAGCAGCAACACCTACGCTTGCAGCCAGCAAGGGAGATGTATTATTTGAGGCCACAGCTGTAGCAGGAAAGACGCCGAAGGCTACCGCTACGGCTTTAAACTATACGTACACCAAGGTCGAGCCGGGTGCTACGATAACGGCAGTAGGCCGCGCATACGAGATTAGACCCACCAAGTTACTTGTACCTATCTCTGAAAAGGACAAGGCTTCTTTGGGTGATAGATTTATGTTTACACTTTAACGAAAGGAGGGTATATGTATTTGACAGTCCAAACTTTACTGAACGACCCTGAAATCATTCAGGCTATCATTGACCGCGTACAGGCTCTCCGTCTCGATGTTATCTTTTGGAAAAAGCACTTGGACTTTGAAGAGACAAAGTCGAGAGTGTTCAAAAGCTATCTTGGTACGGTAACAGGTGTAACAGCAGGTTCTGTAATTGACAGAAACTCCAACAAGCCTTTAAGAGAGCGCAAATCGCTTGGTTCCGGCGTGTTGGAAGTGGCTTACTTGGGAGACAGATACCAAATGGATAACGACCGCTTGGATATGCTTCAAGAACTTGTGACGAAATTCAATAATGCACGTACAGCAGACCAGCAAAGAGCGTTGAACGACATCATCAACTATATCGTAGACGACATGCGGCAGGTGATGCTTGCACCGCATAAGCGTATGGACTTGGTAGATGGCGATTTGCGCTCCGATGGTAAGGCATCCGTGAAGGTTGACGATAACCCGCAAGGCGTCGAGCTACTTGATATTGAGTTGCCAGTTAATCGCATCACACCTACGGCCGGAGACAAAGACCACTTTGTAGCCTATCTGATGAATCAAATCGTGGAATTGCGTACGAAGTTTGGTATGTTCGTGTCCATGGAGATGTCACGCAAGACGTTTATCAACTCCATTGTCGGTTCAAAGGACTTCGGAGAGTTCTACAAGCAGTCTTTCGCACAGAGAGAGGTGCAGATTTCGTCCGGTCTGATGTCGAGTCAAATGGCAACGACTATCTTCCAAGGTTTAGGCTTGCCGCCTATCGTTATCAACGAGGATATGGTAGAGCTGGAAGACGGCACCATGAAGCAAGTATTCAAGGACAACCGCATTTCTCTGTTCACTACGGCCAAGCAAGGAAAGATGCGCTGGCACACTCCTTATGAGATTACCGACCCTGTGCCAGGTAAGACCTATACCCGTTCAGAAGGAGGCATGTACATTTCCAACGTCCGCACTGATGAAGGCAGATTCTTGGAATACGGTTGCGAGTGGATTCCTGAGTACACGAACCCGAACAAGATTGTCATCTTTGACTTGGATACGATGAACGCATGACGGTAGCGGACTACATAAAGGGCAAGTTTCAGACCTTCGGCATCACGGTGTCGGAGGCTGACCTTTTCGAACTTTCTTTGTCATCGGGGATAAGCGGAGAGGATGAGATGGACCAGCAGAACATCGGCCTTGTGTCGGTAGCTATGGCTGGATTCATCCCCTCTCTATTACTCCGGGCAAATTCTAAATCTGTCAGTGAGAACGGGCACAGCAAATCGCAATCTTGGGACATTTCGGGCATCAAGGAGTATTACGCTTTCTTGTGCAAGAAATACGGGCTGGACGATGAACTGAACACCGACAAACCTAAAGTCAATTTTATATGTTAGACGAAGCACCTCACATATTGCAAGTAAGAACAGTTACACCGCCGGATGATGACGAGTACGGGCGACCGATACCCGGCACGGGCGGTGAACAATGGGATAACCTCACAGAATGTTTCTGCCACGACAACTTCCAACAAAAGGAAGTGTCTGTCAATGGCAAGCTGTGGGTTTATTCTTTCCATGTAGTATATGAGGGCAAGAAGCTGGCATTGGACACGATGGTTAAATGTCTGGATAAGGAGACGCAGGAAGTTGTCGGAGTAGGCAAGGTAATCAAGAATGCCGAGTGTTATTCGGAGGAACTGAAAGGACGTTGTGATATATGGTTGGAGTAGATTTTGACTTTTCGGACGTGGATTCATTCTTTGAGCAAGGTGAAAACGAAGTCAAGGAAGTGGAAGAAAAGGTCGGCAAGGAGGCTGTCGAGTATGCCGTGCAGCATGGCAGTTATCAAAACCGCACTGGGACACTCCGAAAGTCAAACAAATACTCTGTATCAGACGAAGGTTTGGAACTGAAGAATGACGCTAAAAGCCCGAAGGGTTATAACTACGCCTCGAATGTGGAAAGCAAGGGTTATGAAGTATTAAGTGGCGCGGCTTTGTTCGCGGAGAAACGATTGAAAGAAGAAATAGAATGAAGAAATACATCGGAACAAAACAGATTGAAGCAGAACCCATGACAATGGGTGAGGCTTATGAAAAAGGCTTGCTGCAAGCAGGTCTAGTACCTAATGAAAGCGAGAAGTCAAACGCTGGCTATCATGTGAAGTATCAGGACGGTTATGAAAGCTGGTCTCCGGCTGAACCGTTCAAAAAAGCCTATAAGGTAGCAGATACTTTCCTTGACCGTTTGCATATTGAGATGAAAGATTTGTATGAAAAGATGGATAAACTTGCTCCTTTCATTGCATCTGGTAAAGTGGATGAAGTAGTAACCGACAAATACCAGAACCACCTTCTCCGTTTGCAACACAGAATCATGAGCAGGTACATCAATGTACTGGAATGCCGTATCGGAAGGATTGACGGGTCTCCAGAAGCCCCATTGCATCAAATGACGTTTGGAGATGCCATAGAAGTCCTAAAGCAAGGTGGTGCTATCCGAAGAGAAGGTTGGAACGGCAAAGGTCTCTTTGTTGTCAAACAAGTGCCGGCACGTATTGGAAGTGATGTTATCCCCAAGATGCAGTCACTTCCCCAATCGGCCAAAGATTTGATTTTAGCAGGCAATGGCTTTATTGACTACACAAGTCAGTGCCTTATCTACAATGAGAATACTGGTCGTGCTGATTCGTGGGTTCCATCTATTTCTGATGTATTTGCAGAAGATTGGGAAATCGTGAAATGATAGTAACCACCGACATAGCAAACATCCTCTACAAAGATTGCGAGGCTTTCGGCATGGAGGTTTACCAATCGGGCAATATCCCCGACGAGGATAAGAAACTATCCTCTGAAAGGGTAATCATCATTGCCAAGTCACAATCACCCGAAGCCATTTGGAAGAAGGGATTTGTGGAAGTAAACCTCTGTGTGCCTGACATGGACGGCAAGGCAAACCTAATCCGTTTGCAGGAGCTTGAAAGAAAGGCACAGGAAGTCTTGGATGAGGTGGTAGGTGAATATGACGGCTCAAACTATTACTATCATATTGATTCAATCGGGACGGAAGCGGACACAGCTTTGAAGTGTCACTATGTGAATGTAAGATTATTGTTTCAAGTATTAAATGTAAAATGATATGGCACTGAAACCTTTCATTGGAATTAAGAAGATATGGTACGGCGACGTTTTCTCTGCCGCTGTGACCGCATCCACGCTGAAAACGTGGCTATCGAGTGCTACTGAAGTAGGGAACTCCCATCAAGACACATGGGGCTATACGGAAGATGACCCCACCTATACAGACTACATCAACGAGTTGACAGGTGGTATCTATTACCGTGACGTAACTGCCAAGGGTGCAAAAACAATCACTTTCACAATGGGTGAATATGAGTTGGAAGACTTGGTTACCCTGCGTGGAGGTGCAAAGGTTGGCACGGACGAAGGTTGGTCGGCTGCTTCCGAGCCAAACATTGTAAACAAGGGCATCGTCGGGCAGACCAAGACCGGAAACTACATTGTGTTCTCCAATGCTGCCATCATCGGAAAGGGCGACCAGCAGGAGAAGAATATCGGCTTAGGAGTTACCGCCGTAGCTATGGATAACCCGAACTCCGGCGTGGCTTCCGACTACCTGTTTGATGGAGCGAAAGTGGATTCAGCAGGAGGATGATTGAACAAAGTTAGATTGTTTTTAGGATTGGCGGTGGGTGGATTGCTCACCGCCTTTTTGATTTAGGATATGGAACAGAACGCAGCAAAAATAGTAAGCAGTGCCATTCTTGGCATGGATTTCAGGGTGGTAATTGTAAATGGTAAATCGTACATAGTTACACCTCCCACAATCAAGAAGATAGCTGGAGCGGCATATTGGCTGTCAGACGTGAAAGATGGGAAAAATATGCGCGAGCTATTAGCCTCCATCAACAATGTAGAACCACTTGCGCACGCCCTTTCATGGTTTATTCAAGGTAATGACAGTCTGTTTGAAGAGCTGTCAAACGGGACACTGAACGAAGTTATAGACGGTCTTGAATCAGCTTACTCCTTACTGTCTACTAAAAATTTTTTGAGGCTGTCAGTTTTAGCGAAGAACGTAGCAAGCCTGACAGCAAAGCAACGGCAATAGGAAACGACTGTCTATTGGGTCAGATTGCGTCGTTCATGGAGAATTTACATCTGACGTACATGGAAGTAGTGGAGGTAATTCCGTATCGCAATCTGGTAATCATGCAAAAAGATAAACTGCGTGCCGCTTACGGGGATGTCATGCAGGAGGTTACGGATGCAGAGTTTTTCAAGAATAGGAAATTTGACGAATAAGTAAAATATGGCAACACTATATTTCAAGGTATCGAGTGACTGGGAACAAGTTGTAAAACTCCGCCAAGAGTGCGAGAAGTTGGAAACCCAACTGAAGAAGATGGACTCAAGGAGTGCTCCAGCAGCTACAAAAACGCTTGAAACGCAACTTGCGTCTACTAAACAACAGATGATGGGGCTGGTAACCGAAGCAGCCAAGGCCGGTGCTGAGATGGAAAATGGCTTCAAGAAGAAAATCTATGATGCTTCCCAGACGGTGAACGGATTGTCTGAAAAGATTATTGCCCAACGCGCCGTCATCAAAGATATAGAGTTTGATGTGAAACGCCTTGGGGATGCTTATCGGACTGCTTTGAAGAATAATCCTATCGGAGCATCCGGCAAGCTGGCTGAATATAATGCAGCCCGCAGGGCACTCGATGAAGAGAAAGCGGCATTGTTTGGATTAACGCAGCAACAAGCTGAAGCCCGGCTTTCGGTGAAAAAGCTCAGGGATGAGTATTCTCTCTATAAGAAAGAGGCAGGCGATACGGTAGAAATCAATAATGGGCTTTCCATGTCGTGGGGAAAGATGCTTGGTGTAATCGGAGGAGCTACGGCATTGAAATCATTGGCTTCACAGATTGTCCGTGTCCGTGGTGAGTTCCAGTCCATGCAGACGGCTATTGAAACTATGGTAGAGAAAGATGTAGCCTCCGGACTGATGGCTCAACTGAAAGAAATGGCCAAGATTTCTCCGCTCACTCTTACAGATATGGTCGATGCCGAAAAGATGATGCTCGGCTTCAATATCCAAGCGGAAGACACGGTACGATACCTTCAGGCATTGAGCGATATTTCCATGGGGGACAGTGTTAAATTCAAGTCTCTTACACTTGCGTTTTCCCAAATGTCCGCCGCAGGAAAACTCATGGGCCAGGATTTGAACCAGATGATTAATGCCGGGTTCAATCCTCTGCAAATCATAGCTGAAAAAACAGGGAAATCCATCGCAACGCTGAAAGACGAGATGTCAAAGGGTGCCGTTTCTGCCGAGATGGTACAGCAAGCATTTATTGACGCCACCAGCGCAGGAGGTAAGTTCTACCAGATGTCCGAAAATGCCTCAAAGACCATCAATGGACAGCTTTCCATGATGCAGGATGCTTTGGATAATGCGTTCAATGAAATGGGAAAAGTATCCGAGGGGATAATCATGGAAGGCATACAGCTTACTACCACGCTCATTCAGAATTACGAAACGGTAGGAAAGGTGTTAGTCGGACTTGTCGCCACTTACGGAGCATATCGAACGGCTGTCATGCTGGCCACCATTGCCACCAGCAAACACACCATTGCAGAAGTGGCTCTTACAAATGCGAGAGTTATTGCCCGGAAAGCACAACTGTTGCTTAACGCCGCCATGCTGACCAACCCGTATGTAGCAGTGGCTACAGTGGTGACAGCTTTGGCGGCCTCTATATGGGTACTTTCTACCCGGACTTCGGAAGCGGAAAAGGCAACAGAGCGTTTTAACACCATCATGGATGAGCACAACAAGAAGGAGGAAGAACATAAACAAGCTGTAGATGCCTTAATTTCTACCATCCAAGACCAAAACAAGGCCGAAGGCGAACGGTTGGCCGCTTTTGAGAAGCTAAAGGCTGAATACCCGACTATTTTCCAGAACTACACGACTGAAACGGAATTTTTAAAGGAGATTGTTAAGTATAAGAGGTTGATTGCGGAAGAAGATGCACGCCGTTCCACTTCTTCCTTGGAAGAACAGTTGAGAATTGAACAAAACCGCCTGAATCATTATCGGCAAGTACGTGCCAGCGGTACATCTACATCTTTGGTTGATATGGATGGAAACGGTTGGGCGAGCGACAACGTGGAGGATGCTATCAAAGCGCAAACGCAAATAGTAAACAGTCTAAAGGCTCAGATTTCCACTCCTCTCGTTAACTCTTATCTTGAAAGCATCAAGACACTAAAAGATGAAGACATCAAGTCTGTATTGGATGAGATAACCTTATCCATGAAGTCTCTTGGCGATTCCGGTAAGGATGCCATTGCCATTGTCGCATCCCTTGGTGGTGAGTTCTCCAAGGAACAGCTTGGCATGATTAAATCAGCCCTAGAAACTGAACAGAAGTCCCGAAGCGAACGAACCTCTTACGCCGAAGACTACGAGCAAGCCCGTAAGGATTGGGAGGAAGCTAAGAAAGAGTTGCAGAAAATCGAATCTGACAAGGATAAGTTTACAAGTAAGCAATATGAGGATGCTAAGAAACGTGTAGAATCTACTGAGAAGGCATACAAGAAGCTCGGCGGACTTACCGGAACAGCTCTTTCCAAGCAACAAAAGGAAGCCGACAAGGAGAAAAAATCCCGCCAGAAGCTATCCGACCAACTCCTTGCTCTCCAAGAGAAGAACCAGCAGGCTGAAGTAAACCTGATGAAGGAGGGAACAGAAAAGAAGCTGGCACAGATTGATGCCGACTACTCCGCACAGAAGGCCGCCATCGCCCGCCAGCAACGCGACCTCGCCGAGTCCAACAAGCAGTCAGGCATCACCTCCACCAACGCCAACGGCCTCACCACCGACCAGCAGGCCGAGATAGACCGTGCCAACGAACTGGCCGCCGAAGCCCGAAAGAAGCAAATCGAAGAGGTATACCGCGCCGAGGCCGAAGCCATGCGCTCCTACCTTGCCGAGTATGGCACATTCCAGCAGCAGAAGCTCGCCATTTCCCAAGAATATGCCCGGAAGATAGCCGATGCACAGACCGAAGGCGACCGCCTGTCATTAGAAAAGGAGCGCGACCAAAAGCTGTCCGGCATGGAGGCCGAAGCCCTCAAGATGTCCATAGACTGGCCTGCCGTGTTCGGCGAGTTCGGAGGCATGTTCGATGATATCATGAAGCCCACGCTGGAAAAGGTGAAGCAATACATGCAGACCGACGACTTCCGCAACTTGCAGCCAACAGACCAAAGCGAAATCGTGGAAGCCGTCAACCGCATGGAGCAATCCTTGGGAGGTGCGGGCAAGGTCAGCTTCAAGCAACTCGGCAAGGAGGTGCAAACCCTCCAGCAATCCATGCGAGAACTCAATAATGCCAAGCTGGAAGAGGCCGAAGCCTTGCAACGGCTGGCCGAGGCACAGGAAGCCTACGAGAACGCACTCGCCAACGGAACGGACATGGAGAAAGCTGCCGCCGAACTGAAACTCAATGCCGCCAAGGAAGAGGCCGACAACGCCTCCGAAAACACCCGCAAGGCAGAGGAGAACGCCCAACAGAACCAAAAGACCACCACCGAAACCGCCACCACCTTGAAGGCCAATATGGAGAATGTCACGCAAGGCTTGCAGCAACTGGCCTCCGGAGGCATACAAGCCGCCTACGAAGGGCTGTTGAAACTGGCCAAGGGCAGCGGCAACGACAAGATGGGGGAAATCTCCGACAAGCTGGGCGATGTCTTCATCATCGGCTGGATACTTTCTATCCTCGACATCCTGAAGGATGGACTTAGTACCGTCGTCGAAGGCCTGCTGGACGGTATATTCAGTGCTGTCAGCGGCATCTTGAGCGATGTCCTTTCGGGCGACCTTTTCGTTACCCTGTTCGACAGCATCAAGAGCGGAGTGGGCAGCATACTCGACGCGATTACCTTCGGAGGGTTCTCCTCGTGGACAAGTTCCAGCAATGCCAAGGAGGTACAAGCCACCATCGACCGACTGACCGACCGCAACGAGGCCTTGCAACAGAGCATCGACGCGTTAAATGATACCATGAAGGAAGCACGAGGTACTGAAACAGTGAAGGCTGCAAAGCAGGCTGAGGAATATCAGAAAGAGGTAAATCAAAACTACCTTGAAATGGCTATGGCTCAGGCCGGATACCACGGTTCTCACCACTCATGGAACTACTACTGGGGAGGCTTCTCCAAAGAGCAGATAGACAAGCTCAGCGAACAGATAGGCCGTGAATGGAGCGGGAGCCTGTGGGATTTGTCGCCCGAGGAGATGAAGATGCTGAAGGGCAACGTTGATATGTGGACACAAATCCAGAACACCGGCGAGGGCGGTTACGGAGGACGGCTGACCGAAAAGCTGGATGACTACATCGACCAGGCAGGCAAGCTGGAAGAAATCACCGACACGCTCTACGAAAGCCTTACGCAAATCAGCTTCGACAGCATGTATGACAGCTTTGTGGACAATCTTATGAACATGGAATATTCCGCACAAGACGCTGCTGACGACATTGCGGAATACTTCATGCGCGCCATGCTGTCCAACAAGATAGGAACACTCTATCAGGATAAGCTGGAGGAATGGTACAAGAAGTTTGCCGGAGCCATGGAAGATGACGGCACGCTGGACGATGGCGAGATAGCTGCCCTGCGCGACGAATACCTTGGCTACGTGGAAGAAGCCCTGAAACTCCGTGACGAACTCGCCGCCGCCACCGGTTACGAGGGGACATCCGCCCAAGAACAGCAGTCAGCCTCCAGCCGCGGATTTGGGACCGAAATGACCCATGAGGATGCAGGTGAATTGAGCGGCCGTTTTACTGCCGTGTATGAGTCTAATCTTAGGATAGAAACAGCCGAACAGCAGCAGACTGTCGCCATCACAGAGTTGCGAGGCTCCATAAGTGCACTGACATCACAAGCTACAGGGCTGTATAACATCGCTGACGACACTCGTACAATCCTTGCGGACTCATATCTTGAGATTCAAAAGATACGGGAGAATACAGGGGAGATAATAAAACCTATAAAACAGATTCAGAAAGATATAGCGGAAGTAAAGAAAAATACATTAAGGACATGACAGGAGATTTATTTATTAACGGGAAGGATGCTTGGAGTACATGGGGCGTCCGCATGGGTGACGGTTTTCTCGATGCTATCGACGGATTCAACGAGATGAAGGATTACATCGAGAACGAAAGCCGGCTGGAACACGGGAAGAGGGTGATAACCGAAAATGCGAAAATAGATTCGAGGGAGATTACGCTTCATTTCACCATCCAAGGTAACTCGGAGAGTGACTACCGGACAAAGAAAAAAGCATTCCAGACAGAACTGGAAAAAGGCTCCGTGAATATTAAGGTTTCTGCTTTGGGAAATGAAGTCTACAAACTGGTCTATTTGGGGAAGAACATCTCTTACGGATTGAGCCTTGACCGGTGTTTCGGAAAGATTTCGAGTAAATTCTGCGAGCCGAATCCGACAGACAGAAGCGAATAACGAACCTTTCCCATATTGTTTCAAATGGGAGTCCTGATTTTTAGGGCTTCCATTTTTATTTGGCGATTTTTGAAATACATATTGATTTACGACAACGGGGCAATTGTCGTGAATCAGGAAAAAGAAAAATAGGAGCAAGCTGATTTGTTGACGAACTTTGGAATATGATTGACATCAAAGACATATCCGGAAAGATATTGTTCTCCGTGCAGGAAAACGATGAAACAGTATTTGTAGAGGAACTTATGAGTTCTGACTACATCCGTCTGTCATGGCACTCTGATAAAGGGGATTCCATACCTGTTTCATCTTATATAGAATATGACGGAGAAAAATACCGTCTGCTAGAAACGTACACACCACAGATGGAGAATGAAGCTGAGTATGTTTATTCTCCTAAGTTCGATTCCCGTGTGATTGCATGGGGAAAGCAGATTGTACCTGTATATACATACGGGACCGATGGGACAACCGTAAAGACACGAGAGATGGACTGGGAGTTCACCGGTTCCCCGGCAGATGCCATGTTCATGGTAAAGCAGGCTATAAAGAATGAAACCGGAGAGGAGTGGACCGTTCAGCTTTCTGACAGTCTTCCGGCTACAATCAGCATATCTTCACAGTCCGCATCCATCTTATCCGTCCTGAACAGTATTGCCGATGAATGTGAGACCGAATGGTGGACAGACAAGAAGTCAAATACCCTGTATCTTTCAAAGTGTGTAAAAGGAGATCCTATAACACTTGAAGTAGGCGAGCAGGTAGATGTTCCTTCTGTTACGGATAACAGCGAAGGGTATTATACTAGGTTCTACGCCTTCGGCTCTACAAGGAACATAGTTCAGGAAAGCCTTGAAGGTGGAGCCAACGTCAACAAGAGGCTTACACTTGACCCGGTGAAATATCCTTACGGCTACAAGGATATACGTTCCGGACTTTCCCAGGAAGAGGTATTCGTCAAGGTGCTTTACTATGATAAAATTTATCCGTCATCCAAGCTTACCATTTCGGATGTAAGGGCACGTCTGAGATACAGGGTAGACAACGAAGGGAACAGGATAAAGATAGGTGGGACTGATGAAGAGCCAGTCTATGAACAGTATGCCATCTGGTATTTCCGGATAGGCGGGTTCACCTTTGACCCTGACACAATTATCGAAGGCAAGAATCTTTCAGCATCGTTCGAAAGCGGACAGCTGTCAGGCAGGGATTTTGAGCTTGAGTATCACGAAAAGTCAGAAACGGTAAAGGATGGGAATGATGTCACTCCGTTCGAAGTGAAGGCTGGTGACTATGAGATAATAATTGACGAGTCAACCGGTTCGATTATCCCCGGACTGTCCTATATAATTCCGCAGGACGGTGACAGTGTAATCCTGTACAACATCGTAATGCCTGACGAATATACGAAGAGTGCGCAGGATGAGCTGGAAGCTGAACTTGACAAGTACATTGCAAAACAGGAGGAAGACAGCAGGACCTATCAGACAAGCAGTAACCCCGTTTATTTCTACAAGAATAATACAGACCTTAGCCTTGGGCAATCCGTCACGTTCATATACGGAGGAATATCCGTATCAACAAGAATCCAATCTGTTGAAAAGCGGCTTGACTTTCCATGCTACCAGAATATCAAGCTAGGGAACAAGGTCGTCAATGGAATAATACAGCAGCTCAAGGATGATGTAGCCTATACTAACAAACAGATAGACATCATTAAGGCTTTCAACGAACTGAGTGTATCTCTGACAAACGCATATGCCAACGCCCAGCGTGAGATGATGGAAGGGTTTGCGGCAATTAAGAAACTATGGTCACTGGGGGAGGACTCCGAAGGGAACCAGTATGCGTATACTAATTTTCCGATTGTCGGTGCTGCTGGCCTTACCACATTCGCTGGAGATGAAATCAAAGTGGATTCCATCTTCAAGGGGTTGCCGATAGATGCGGAGACCCTTCAATGGGTGGATGGGGTTTTGACAGTAGTGGGTGGTGGTACCGGAGGGGGTGCATCCAACTGGGATGAATTGGAAGGTAAACCTTCCTGGATTACCGATACCAAGCCAACTTATGCTTGGGGAGAAATAACACAGAAACCTACTACTTTATCTGGTTATGGTATACAAGCTTCGGATGTACTTAACACACTTAAGACTGTAGATGGTTCTGGAAGTGGATTGGATGCTGATACTTTAGATGGAAGAGATTATAATCAATTTTTATATAATCATGGTCAAAACTATGGAAGCTCTGATGATATAAGGAATATTGCAATATGGACTTATTTTTCAGGTAATAATATGATTAACTCCCCTGTAACATCATGGTTTAGCGGAATAGTGATGGCAGCTAACGGTAATCTAAACTTTAAAGCTATATTAGGATTTGACACGAGTGGAAATTTCTATACTGGAGGTAACGACAATGGTTCATGGCGTGCTTGGCGGCAAGTAGCTTATACTACTTCTAACGTAGCATCAGCTACAAAACTCCAAACACCTCGTACTATTTGGGGACAAAGTTTCGATGGAACTGGAAATGTTACTGGTTCTCTTACCTCTGTTACTAATATAACAGGTACAGGAACTTTTACTGGAGCAAACATTAAAGCTACAGACAGTGTGTATGTGAATGGTATTAGATTACATAAAACTGCCGATGGTGTAATTACATTAGAGGGAAATCTAGCTGTAACTGGAGGTATCACAGCCTATTCCACAGGTGAAGAAGGTGGAAGTAGTGGCGGTGGTGGTATTGATGTAGAATTACTTTGGGAAATCTTAGGAGGAACAGGCACACAACAAATCAATGTTACTCATTTAACTGGCGCACTTACTTGGAATAACATATCAAGTAAACCATCATGGATTGGAGATACAAAACCTTCTTATGTTTGGTCTGAAATACTTGCTAAGCCTACTACTTTAGCTGGTTTTGGAATAACAGACGCCTACAACAAGTCAGAAAGCGATGGAAGGTATCTGTATAAATACAGCAATAGTTATTCAGGAGATGTTCGTAATATACCTATAAATACTTTTGTATCGGCGCAAAATATGGCTATAACTAATGCTCCAAGTAATTTGTATTCTATGGCATGGTCTGATATACTTACATTTGCATGGAACAACGACAGCCGGTACAAGGAACAATTACTTATGAGCAATGGAAGACTATACAGTCAGGGAGGATACGGAGGAGGATGGTCTGAGGTAGCCTTTATTACAGATAACGTAGCTTCTTCTTCAAGGCTGACAACCGACGCTGGTTCTTCTGTAAATCCGGTTTACTTCGCAAATGGAATACCAGTAAGGACATCCTACAGTTTTGGAAATTCAAGCGGTAATGCCGCAATAAATAATGGGACTTTGTGTTCAAATCTTAACGCTGACCTGCTGGATGGACTACATTATACTCATTTCATATACAGATATAATTTGAGTTTAGGTATATCTGATGATGTCTTTAGCATACCTTCATATACTTATTTTTCAGGAAAAAATATGATAAACGTTCCATTAAATGATTGGCTTACTGGACTTGTTCTTGCAAAAAACGGTAACGATTCTTACAAAGAAATCATAGGAATATCAAGCGGAAGGTTATACACAAACTATGCAGGAAACTCATCATGGGAAACAGTCGCATTTCTTACTGACAACGTAGCATCCGCAACAAAATTACAGACCGCCAGAACACTGTGGGGTCAGAGTTTTGACGGGACAGCTAATGTCAGTGGAGATATCTCAGGAGCAAATAATATAAATGCTACAGGAACTATATCTGCATATTCGATAGAATTGTCAGCTTCTACTCCATATATTGATTTTCATTATGGATATTCAGAAGAAGATTTTACAGGGAGAATCATTGCTGAACCTGATTATAGATTGAACATAAATTATTCTATGTATATAATTCGATATGGTAATGTTGGAATAGGTACTACTTCTCCGTCACAGAAATTACACGTATCAGGAAATATTCTAGCTACTGGTGGAGGTACATTCTATAGTTCAGATATGAGAGCAAAAACAATAATAGAAAGACCGAAACTAAGTTTAAATAGTATAGCAAACGCACCTGTAATTAAATTTAGATGGAACGGATATAATGATTTAAAAGATGATGGTAAATTACATATCGGAGGTATAGCACAATACATTGAAAAGATACTTCCTGAATGTGTAATAGGTCAGAAAGATGATTTCTTATCATTTGACTATGCCACAACCGGTTATGTGTTTTCCGTACTTACCGCCCGTCATCTGTTGTCATACGAGACACGTACCGACCGGATTATCCGGAAACTGAAGGAGAGAATCAAGAGATTGGAAAAACAACTTAATATCGAAAATCATGAGGAAGTTAGTATTGTGGCTGATTAGGGTGTTCAGACTGGACATCCCGGCCGAAAAGGTTGTGGAGAAGGCGGTGGAGAAGGAAGTCTATCTGCCGAAGGACGGTGTGATTGACGGAGACATCACTATCAAAGGGGATGTGCTGGTAACTGGAAAGGTATTTATAACCGGTTCAATGACCATACTTGGAGCTGTAAATTATGGTCTGAAATTTGACGGTAGCAAGGAGGATTGATTATGGCAGTATTGGAAACTTTACCATCAGTGAATCTGAAATGGGATGATATACGTGATACCCTCAATGCAGGAGGCGGTTCGGTGACGAACGTAGTTTCGACGGCATTCCTTGAAAAGAACATTAACATCTTCAGTTTCTACAAGCCGCACCATGGCATTTACGATTTTCCTCCATCAGTACCTTATACTGATGCGAAAGGTGGCTTGTACCTGGATGAAGTGAACCATGTAATCAAGTGGAATGCTCCGAAAGGAGGTTCCGGCAGTCCGTACCGGCTGAGTGATTTCTGCGGGTATAAATACAAGTCACTCCCTCCGTCCGTAGACGGTACACAGCTTCGGGCTACGGCAGACATGACATCGGTTTCCTTCGACGTTACAATCGAGCCTACCTGGGGAGATTCCAAATTCGACTGGGGGCTTGTATGTGGAGGATTCACGTTCGCGAACATGCAGATAAAATGTGAGGTATACAACCAGGACAAGACTCTGATTGGCAGTTCCTTCTTCAAGGTCTCAGACATCAAGTCAACCGGGCGTGTGACCATGACACTGAACCGGAACAATCAGATTGATAGGACTGATACGAAAATCTATGTAAAGGGATATTTCTGCGATTACGACGGTAATGTGCTTTGCCCGATACCGACGACAACGGACGGGTATGTGGAGAAGCCGTTGACTGTTACACAATCGGTATATCTGTATGCAGGAGCCGTCACGATTAACAACACAAGTTTCGCGGCAAAGATACGGATGCTGGAAGGAGAAGGGTCTTGGGTGTCCAATATGGTCGTAGATATTACGAACAACGGGACAAGCGACTATGTGGCAGGTACCGGATTCCCGCAGGCGCAATGGAGATGGAGGGCGGTCGACGGCAGTTATACAGGTTCCTGGCAGGGCGGTGAGCGTATCGACGAATGTACGAACATTCCGCGCTACATCACCCGTACAGGATACGTGGACCCTGGCAAGTGGCCGACATATGGTAGTGTGACGAAATGGTATATAGATATTAACATAAAGATGAATTAAAAAGGAGGTAATTATGATAGAAATTACAAACGAAACAATCGGAGGTAACGTAAGTTACACCAACGGGGAGTACAGAATCCAGGGTGACTACAGAGTCAATCCGGAAACGAAGAAGGTTGATACGCTCAATGTATCGGTGAACAAGAACGAGGCCTATGCCGGTAACGTGAACATCTACACGAACGGCACGGAGCAGCAGGTGAACTACAACAGCATGAAGCAATCTGATGTGGCTGAGGTGTCTACGGAGATAACCGCCCTTATCGGAGAGCTGGAGAACAGATATAGCAGTGTAACATTAATGACAGAATGATATGAAGACAACGGTAGATAAAATCGTAAAGGCATACGCCAAGCTGGGCGATGTGAAGGTGACAACCTTGGAAGACAAGGAAGTGATGAAGGTGATAAGGATGCGCAAGGCCATGCGTCCGGTGTCGGAGGATTTCAACGCGTTTCTGGAGGACGTGAAGACCAAGTTCAAGCCCGAAGGATTCGAAGATACGGTCCGCAAGGCACAGGAAGGCTGGGACAAGATGACCGATGCGGAGAAGAAGGCTGCCAACGAACTGGTAACCGGTTACAACCGGAAGGTGGAGGTAGCAGTCAAGGAAGAATCCGAGAAGGAAGTGGAAATCGAGTTTGAACCGCTTTCGGAAGATTCGCTGACGAAGCTGATGAAGGAAAATTCGCTGACCGTGGCCGAAATGGAAATGTTGGACTTTTAATCCGGAAATATGGAACTGAACGACTGGGTCATACTCATCACCGCCCTCGGAGGTATCGAAGGCGTGAAGCAGCTTGTCAAATGGGTGCTAACCCGCAAGTACGAACAGCGCAAAGAGGATGCTTCCGCCGATGCGGCCGAAAACGAGAACGAGCGCAAGCAGGTTGACTGGCTGGAGGCGAGATTGGCCCAGCGTGATGTCAAGGTGGACACCTTGTACAGCGAAGTACGTAAACTGGAGAACGAGAAGCTGGAACTGGTGTACAAGCTGCATGAAAAGGAGCTGCAACTCAAGGAGGTGGAAATGAGGAAATGTGAGGTTAGGGGTTGTGACAAAAGACAGCCACCTAGTGATTATTAACCGTTAAATGTACTATTATGCAACCAAGGGGATTGAGAAACAACAATCCGGGAAATATCCGGATAACCAAGGACAAGTGGCAGGGGCTGAGACCTGTGCAGGAAGACAAGTCGTTCTTTCAGTTTACTGAAATGAAGTGGGGGTACCGTGCCCTTATCCGTACCCTACAGAACTACAGACGAAGGCACGGCTGTCAGACTATTGCGGACTTCATTAACCGCTGGGCACCTCCTAGCGAGAACAACACCGGAGGATATATCTCACGTGTGTGCAAGGAAATGCAGGTGCCGAACAGTTTTGTACCCGATGTGGACGACAAGGATACGATGTGTTCCTTTGCAGCAGCGATTTCGCAGGTGGAGAACGGTGTTCCGGCTGTGATGAAAGATGTTGAAGCAGGTTGGGAGGCATTATGAAACCCTATGACTACATAATGGATAAGATGAGCCGGTGCATTGTTCTGGCTCCCTTGATGTGCCTGCTTGTTTTCTGTTCGTGCCGGACCAAGTACGTACCGGTGGAGAGTAAGGCCGATAGCGTGGTGGTGGAAAAGCTGGTGGAAGTCCAGTTACCACCAGACAGCGCAACCATCCAGGCATTACTGGAGTGTGATGAGAACGGAAAGGTCGTATTGGCTTGGTTGGACATCGCAAACAGCAAGAACGCACAGGCGCAGCTTACCATAGATAGCCTGGGAAACCTGCTGGCAAAGATGAAGACACAACCCGATACGGTCTACCTGCCATCAAAGGAGGTTACCGTCACTAAGGAAGTACAGGTTCCGTACCCGGTCGAAAAGGAACTGACTGGGTGGCAGAAACTTTTCGTTAATGTAGGCGGCTGGGCCATCGTGATAGTGATAATCACCATCCTTGTAGTTGTAGGGAGAATGGTGTATAAACTGAAGAAATAACTGTATAAAAAGGAAGGAGGTGCCCGATGAATCATTCCCGGCGCTGTAGGTAGGAGTTCAGCGCCTTACAAATGCTTTCAAAAACGACATTTCCCCCGGCTGGCGAGTCGGGGAATTTATTTTTCAATTTTGATGTTTATAGGTTTCCCGCAGTGCGGGCATACGGTACCGGAAACGCTTTTCGCTACTTCTTCCGGAGAAGCGAACAGTTGCCACATAGGTACGTCAAGAGCCGTGGAAATCTTTTCCAGTGTCGGGTATGATGGAGACACCAGCATCCTCGATAGACTTTCACGGGCTATTCCTAGCTTTTCTGCAAGGCTTGTGATTGTATAGCCTTTCTCTTTTATTACTTCTTTAATTCTATTCATTGTTCTTGTTTTTGCAAAGATACTCCTTATCTTTCTACGTGATATATATGTGTCACTAAAATATGTTAATAGTAACATTTTTAGTTACAGTTTGTTTTGTTATGTGATATAAATACGTTACATTCGCACTGTAAAATTAATGGGGCTGCAACCCCGATGTAGAACAGTAAAAAATTGGCTTATGAAAACACTAGATGAAATTCTTAAAAGAGATGATTATTCAAGATTAAGTGAGAGACTTAAAGAAAGAGTAGAAGAACTTGCAAAGAAAATTCGCATAAAGATGTACCAGTTGGATTTAGATAGTCTGGGCGATATACATATAAGGACAGTTACTTCACATAGATGTGGATATTCAGAGGATTTTTTAGCCACGAATGAGGGACATGATCTCGAAAGCGTAAACCGTTCTTATTATTATTGCAACGATTATTCTTTATATGTGAAAGGGGCTTCTAATAAAGAGGCTCTTGGGTTCTTGAACCGGATTAAACAGTACATTGAAACGCTTGATGAGATTGAGACAGAGAAATCGCAAGCGATTGAGAAAGCTCTTGAAGAGAACAGGGACATTGAATTATAAAATTCAGATTATTTGCTTAAACTGATTAAAGTATAGAAGCCGGTACTGCTGCAACAGTCACCGGCTAAATTCTTGATTATGTAGAACAGTAAAAACAAGAATTATGTTTGCAAAGATAAACATTTTCGGAAACAAGAGTATACGTCTGTCTGTTTTCATTCGTCAGTATTGTAACAATTCCAAACGCAGCCAGACAACAATAAGATACTACCGTAGACTTGCAAGGATGATAGAAGCCTTCGAGAAACATCTTGCCATCGAGGTGACTACCGACAACTTAACGGAAAAGATGATAGAGGACTATCTGCATTTCATACGTTCGTACATGCCAGAGAAGAAAGGCCACACGGCTTACAGACAGTCTACCGTTCGAAATTTCTATCAGAAAACAATCTCAGCTTTGCATAAAGCCCAAAGAGTCGGCTACAAAGTCAATCTCGAACCGTTCTCTGAGTTTAAGGTATCGGCCGAGGATTCATGCTCTGTCTATCTTACCTTGCAGGAACTCGAACAAATAGAGATGATTTCACTTAATAAAGAAGCAGCTCAAGTAAGGGACATCTTTCTGATTGGTTGTTTCACAGCATTGCGATACTCAGATTATTCAAAACTGTCTGAAGATAACTTCTGCGACGGTATGTTGCATATCAAGACCAGGAAGACTGGGGTTTCCGTGACGATACCGGTTCATCCGGTGATAAACCGTGTAATAGAGCGGAACGGAGGACATGGGTTCTTGAAATACAGAAACAGCCAGCAGAACTTTAATAAGGTTATCAAGAACGTATGCAAAAGGGCAGGAATCACACAGAAGGTTCTTGTTGAACGGACGGAAGGATTCAAGGTTGTAAGGAAACTGGTCTCGAAATATCAGCTTGTTTCAACCCATACGGCACGGCGTTCGGGCGCAACGAATATGTATCTTGCCGGAATACCGCCTTTCCGGATTATGCTAATAACCGGTCACAAGACCGAATCGGCATTCTACCGGTATATACGTATTCAGAAGGAAGAGAATGCGAAGGATTTGCAGAATCATCCGTTTTTCAAATGAAAGGCAGGGAGTTACCCCTGCCTTTTTCATTATCCCATCATCATCATGAAGTCCTGTCTCATTCCGATGTATTCCTTGTACTTCTCCGGATTGTCCACATAATCTATCACCCTGGAGATGGCCATGTCAGCCTGTTTCTGCCGGACTTTCGTGTAGTACCGGATGACTCCCTTTGATTTGTCCGAGTGTCCTAAGCAGTAGTCTATTATTCCATCTGGAATGCCTATTTCTGAGGCGTACTGTGCGAAAGACTTTCTTGCCGAGTAGTAGACCACCTTTTCTGTTATTCCAAGCTCTTTGGCTAAAGAAGCTAGTGACCGGGTGAGGTACCGTGAGAAGTTGGGGTAGGAGAACTTATAGCCGAAATCGAGTCTTCCTGTGTTCCTGTTCATCCATTCCTTGATTATCTCCTTTGCCGGTTCGGGTATGGTGAAGCAGATTGTCCTTGTCCCGACGGCTGTGTTTCTTGTCTTTGTTCTGACGTATTCGAGGACATCTGTATCTCTGAAATCAATCTGAAGAAGGTCTATGAGGTTTATTCCTCCCAAATAGAATGAGAGACAGAATAGGTCATGCGCCACACGGTATTTCTTTTCTTTCGGTGCGGCCAGTCTGATTCTGTTGAATGCTTCCAGTGATATGTCAACCTCACGGACCGGAGAGGATGGGATAGAGTAGTTTAGGAATGGATGTACATCGTACTTCGCCAGCTGCTGCTTAACGCCCCTGTTGATGATTGTTCTTGTACGTGACATCATCATTCCGAGTGTTGTATCTCCTATACCTTTTTTGACTTTCAGGAAACGGGCATATCCTTCTATAAGTATAGGTGTAATGTCTGAGAGTAGAATTTCTCCTTTCGTGTATTCAGTGAAGTAACGACAATTTCTTTCCAGCAATATGGAGTAGTTCCGTCTTCCTTCTTCTTCGAGTTCGGAGATGTATTTCCTACAAACGGCCTGGAATGTGGCTTTCTCGTCAGACGAAGTGGAGTTAAGGAGAAGTTGCCGTAGCTGTTTACAGTCGTAAATAGAGATGTTCCCTATATTGTCCAGTTTCTCTTGATATGCGTTCAGGAGATTTCTTAGTTTTGTATTCAGAACTGATGCGTCTGGTCTCTTGACTATTTGACCGTTCTTGAATTGTGATACGGAATCTATTTTGATATTCGTCACGATGTAGCGCGTCACACTCTTATGGCCTATTGCTACGCGTATTTTGTGACTTCCGTCCTTAGCTGCTTTTTCAGGGATTATTGTTAATTTGAGTGTTGCCATAGAGATTAAAATAAAAGGGTTCGTTTTTGGTTCGTTATTTCTCTCAAAAGTGAGAATCGAAACCTTTTTTTTAATTGATTCTAGGGCTTGGGTAGGCTATCTTTAAAGGAGAAAAAGAGAAAACTAAATTGACATTTTGTCATTGATTTCCTCTTTTTCGTGTGATTCGGCCGAGATTCGAACTCGGGACCCACAGCTTAGAAGGCTGTT
>ERZ780076.31-NODE-31-length-83892-cov-6.276596_pt1 | contig 83892 bp, 85 predicted proteins | sample MGYA00511022_ERZ780076 | MGnify/ENA primary metagenome ERZ780076 (study PRJEB29588, sample SAMEA2148733) | human gut metagenome | biome: human gut; feature: human-associated habitat; material: faeces | place: Denmark | collected 2008/2010 ... | reverse complement strand
TTTTAAAGCCCCCTCCCTACCTCCCCGAGGGGAGGGGCTTGGCCGGCAATAGCTTGCTTGACATTCACAATATCAGCAAGAAAGACATTCTGTCCCTTCCCCTCGGGGAGGTAGGGAGGGGGTTTATAAAATAGGTAATAGTAACATGATAGAAAGATTTTTGACGCAGACACACTTCACGTCTGTCGAGGATTACAAGGAAAACCTGCACTTCATAGTGCCTGACAACTTCAACTTCGCCTACGACGTGATGGACGTTTGGGCGGAGGAAAAGCCCGACAAACTCGCCCTTTTATGGACTGACGACGAAGACAACTGCATACGTTTCACTTTCAAAGACCTCAAGGAGCAGAGCGACCGCGCAGCTTCTTACTTCCAGACGCTTGGCATCGGGCACGGCGACGTTGTAATGCTGATACTCAAACGCAGGTATGAGTTCTGGCTGTCGATGCTCGCACTGCACAAGCTCGGAGCCGTGGCGGTGCCCGCAACGCACATGCTTACCACCCACGACATTGTTTACCGCAACAACAGGGCTGACGTGAAGGCCATCATCTGCGTAGGAGAAGACTACGTGATGACGCAGGTTGAAGGCTCGCTGAAAGACAGCCCTACGCTCAAGACGCTTGTAAGCATAGGGCCGGAGACGCGCGACGGCTTCCACGACTGGCACAAGGAGTGGACTGACGCGCCGCAGTTCGTGCGCCCGGAGCACGTCAACAGCAACGACGACACCATGCTGATGTACTTCACCAGCGGCACAAGCGGCGAGCCGAAGATGGTAGCCCACGACTATCTTTACGCCCTCGGGCACATCACAACAGGCGCTTTCTGGCACAACCTGACGGAAGACAGCATCCATCTGACCGTCGCCGACACCGGCTGGGGCAAGGCCGCGTGGGGCAAACTGTACGGACAATGGTTCGCAGGGGCGGTGGTGTTTGTGTTCGAGCACCAGAAGTTTACCGCTGAAAAGATAATGCGCAAGATAGAGGAATACCGCATAACGTCGTTCTGCGCGCCGCCGACGGTATACCGCTTCATGATACACGAGGACTTTTCCAAGTACGACCTGTCATCCCTGCGCTACTGCTGTACGGCGGGCGAGGCGCTCAACCCGGCGGTGTATGACAAGTTCCTGAAGCTCACGGGCATACGTCTGATGGAGGGCTTCGGCCAGACCGAGACGACGATGACGCTCGGAACGATGCCTTGGATGACGCCCAAGCCGGGTAGCATGGGCATGCCCAATCCGCAATATGACATCGACCTGGTTCGCCCCGACGGCTCTCCGTGCGAGGACGGAGAGAAGGGCGAGATTGTAATACATACCGACAAGGGCAAGCCCATAGGGCTTTTCAAGGGGTATTACCGCGACGAGGAGAAGAACCGCCAGGTATGGCACGACGGCGTTTACCACACCGGCGACATGGCATGGCGCGACGAAGACGGCTATTACTGGTTTGAAGGACGCATCGACGACGTAATCAAGAGCAGCGGCTACCGCATCGGGCCGTTCGAGGTCGAGAGTGCGCTGATGACGCATCCGGCTGTCGTAGAATGTGCCATAACGGGCGTTCCAGACGACATCCGCGGCATGGTTGTCAAGGCGACAGTGGTACTCCACAAAGACTGGAAGGACAAGGCAGGCGACGAACTGGTAAAGGAACTGCAGAACCACGTGAAGCACGAGACCGCGCCCTACAAATATCCGCGCATCATTGAGTTTGTTGACGAACTGCCGAAGACCATCAGCGGCAAGATACGCCGCGTGGAAATTCGCGACAAGGACAACAAGAAAGAGAAGTGAAGAACTGAAAGTCAGCGGTAAGCTAACGAAGAGTGAAGAGTGTAGAATTCATTTGCCGCATTGCGAAAGGCCGGCTTTCAGGCTGTAAAAGGCGGTCTTTTAGCCGGTAAAAGACCGTCTTTTGCAAGCCAAAAGTGTGTGATTTTAGCCAAAACCACTAAATATAAGGCTTTTCACGGTTTTTTAATGGCCGTAAAGTGGGAAATATTTGGTAAAATATGGTACATTTGCATATATTTTGGCGCATATTTCAGCAAATATTCAGCAAAATCGAAGTGAAAACATGGGAAAATCGACCTTACGACTTGACACACGCCGGGCATTAAAAGACGGGACTTATCCTATACAAATAGTAGTCGGATATGGGACTAACATATATTTAAGCACGGGCATATATGCAAGCATATCAGAGTGGGACAACCTGACAAAGCAATTTGTTGGCAAAGGAAATAAAAGAGTGAATAATATTCTTGCGACCATGCTCGCAACTATTACGGCACGTATTTTTGAATTAAAAGAAAACGGACAATGGCAAAAACTTTCACGCCCTCAAATTAAACAAATGCTTACCAATTTAGACTTAATAAGCCCTACGATTGGCGTACCGACATTAGGCATGGCGTTTGACAATTTAGAAGACGTAAAAAGCGAAAACACGCGCCAAATCGTCGTAAATGCAAGAAAAAAGTTAGTTGCCTTTTGTGGTGACTTAAATAACATCCAATTTAACGACATATCTCGTGTTTGGCTTGATGATTTTTACAAGTCAATGGCTACTTTGTCCGTGAACTCAAAATCCTTATATATGCAAGTTCTACGAAAGGCGATATATTGGGCTATTGATAGGGAATACACGACAAACAACCCATTCAGGCACTATCATATAAAGTCAGAGGAAACGAGGATGAGGGTTTTACCCATTGAAAAAATGCGCACGCTCTTAAACCTTGATTTGCAATACAGATATGGCGAATATCGCGACTTGTTTATGCTTACTTTTTACCTGATAGGGATAAACACCGTTGACTTATCGAAACTGACAGAAGATAATATCCGAAATGGACGGTTGGAATACCGACGCGCTAAAACAAATAAACTTTATAGTATAAAAATAGAGCCGGAGGCAGAGGAAATAATAAAGCGATACCGTGGTAAAAAGCATTTACTTAGCTTTTTCGACAAGCATAAGAATTATAAGACTTTTCGCGGTTTGGTGAATGAGGCGTTGTCCCGTATCGGGCCGGTTGCCGTGAATGAAAGAGGACTTGCCATAAAATCCGAAAACAAGCGCGCTATAATGCAGCCATTGGAAAAAGACTTAACGATATACTGGGCGCGTTATAGCTGGGCCACATACGCGGCTGACTTAGAGATACCAAAAGACACGATAAGTGAGGCGTTAGGACATTCACACGGGGCGAAAGTAACCGGCGTTTACATAAAATATAATCGCGATAAAGTGGATGAGGCTAACCGCAAGGTCATTGATTATGTATTAGGAAAATAAACAAAATAACCCCGGAGGCTTCATCGCTCCGGGGTTAAGATTAAAGTTTAATATCATTTTCCAATACGAATTTAGCAAGGCAATACGCTTGTTTGTCAGTAACTCGCATATATCGGTCAACCGATTGGCAAACATCTTTAATGAAGTTGTTATTTACTTTTTTCGCCATGTCCTCAATAGCAAAAATTCTTTCACTCCATAATTGATAAGTAAGGCTGTTACGGTCGCCCTGTGTAATGCCATTTACCCATTTCAAAGTTTGTATAACTTGCTCTAATGGTGATAGTGGCTTAGGGGCATACGTTTTTGGCGTTTTCCTTAACGCCTTGCCTGTTTCGTCAACGAGGTTAAAAGCCATTTCTTTTTTCGACACTCCATTTTCATAAGAAACAAGTACATAGCCCGTTGACTTCGTAATAATTTGTTCGATAACGCCTTTAACACCTTTCTTGTTAAAAACTATTTCACCAAGTTTAACCATAATATTATACAGTTTTTACCGTGTGTCTCACGTTTTTAATGATTGATTTTTTAATTTTGATATACAAAGATACTGAAAATCAGCGACTTACGCAAATTTATTATCTTAATAAGACTTAAATTATTACCTCTTTCGCCTTATTTCTTTTTCAATTTACCTCTTAACATCCAAGCTATTGCCACGCATAGCAAAATGGTAAAAGCGGCAAGGAAAGGAAAGACGTTAATACACAATTTATCCCACCATCCCAGCTTCTTTTCAATATAGATAGGCGTTTCGACTTCGTTGTTCGTTTTTTCCGTCTTGCCCGTCTTCTGCTTCTCGCTGTTTTTCATCTCGTTGCTTTTCGTCCGGGTTTCGCTGTGATGTTTTTCCTTGTATATGGTTTTTCCTGCCGTGTCCTGAACGACAATAATAGAGTCTATAATCCGCAACGAGTCGGTATATCGAATTTTGTTTACAACTTTTGATGTATCGTAAATAAAAATGCTGTCGGTTTTTACCGACGTGACGGGCACATATTTTACGCTTCTGCATCCGAACATTAGGGTAATAATAAAACAAATCAGCATACCCCACAACGCGCCTTTTAGCTTTTCTTCCATAGTTCAATTCTTCAAATCGTTTATAATTTTGGTTAAACTCGTTTAGCAAACTATCATTTATTAAATCTTTGACTGTCGGAATTTTTGGCCGTAAATGCTTTGTTTTCTTTTCCGCGTCCTTAGTGGCTTCTTCTGCCGCTCGTCGTAACGCCTCAATGTCCAGCCGGTAATCCTTATTAAAGGAACTATCCGCGCAGTTGAAAGTATCAGTATAACGGTTTTCAATAAAGCCGACCGACTGAATAAACGATAATAGTATTATGATTATAGTATCCATGTTATTTCCTTAATTATTGTCAAGTGTGCCCGTTTTTAGCGAAATGGGCACACTTGATAAGATTAAATATTTTCATACTCCTTTATCGCGTCAAAGCACGGGCACGCCTTGATGCGTTCCCACGGGTCTACAACGCCATTATGGTTCGTGTCGGGTGAAATGTCCCTGTGCCCTAATATTTGAGCTTTAGGATAACGGCCTTTCAACTCTTTCAGAAGCCGCACAAGGCTTTGTTTTTGCTCGTCCGTGCGATTGTCCGTCGGCTCGCCTTTCGCGTCAATACCGCCAACGTAAGCCACGTTTACGGATGTGCTGTTATATCCTTTCACGCCGTTGCTGACAAACTGCTCGCCAAGCATTTGCGAAATTGTGCCGTCAGGCATGACGACGTAATGATAACCCGGATTTTTCCAGCCTTTTCTCTTAAACTCGGCTCGTAAGTCGTCAACGGTTTGCCGCTGGCTTCCTGCCGTGCAATGCACGAAAATTCTTTTAATCGTTCTCATTTTACCTCCTTATTTTATTGATTGTTATTCCTCTTTTTTATTATTCATTGCTTCTTCTATCGCTTCGCCCAAATCCTCATTTTTCTTTTTTGCAAAAGCCACGACAAAAGCCGAAATAAAGCCCTTAATGCTTTTTTCTTCGACCCTCACGCCGTGCAACCAAAAGAAGTGGCCGCAAAACGACTTCGCCTCGCAAAATATGGCTATCGCCGTAGCAATCACGCCGCCAATCATGTAATCAACGCCGATAGGCTTAAAAACGGCCATTCCTACACATACACCCATGCTCACCCACATAATATAATCCATAAGTTTGTTTACGGTTCGTCGTAAAGCTCTTGACGTTCGCCATTTATATTGCGCCATGACGATTTTATCACCCTTTGCTTTAGCTCTGTTATAACGCTTGCTACTCTCGCCCCAGCCATACCTGAAGTCGGCCAATACACATATAAGTATGGCTATCAACAGCCAGCGCGCGTCGTATATAATGGCGACAAGCTCGTTGCCAATCGCGACAAAGGTAAACAGCCTTGCGCCACTATTCATATTTACTTCTTGCTCAAACATTTTTATTGTAAAGTCTAAAATTTACATTTCCGCTTTCCTGCCATACAATTACGTTATACTTACATTCTAATAAATGTAACAGCTCCATATTCAAGCGGTTTGCCTTAATCTCCAACGGTTCTTTGTCGTTATCAATAATCGCCATCTCTAATTCTTTTTAATGTCCTCTTTCGCCTTTTATATTTGTTTTTCAAAGACAAACTTTCATAATGTCCTTTGATGTAAAAATATTCATACTTTTCGCTGGCTATCATGTTTATTATTTTCCGGCGCATACCGTATTCGTTGCAATATCGTAAAAGCCCCAAATATGAATTTATGCTGTTAATGGCCCTGACTATACGGGGCAAGTCGTCGGCGGCGTTCAAACGCTTAACCGCCCTTACAAAGTTTGTTATTGTCCTGTTGCAGCAATATACACGGTATGGCTTGACGATTTCGCCCGTAAATTCTACGCCTTTCGTGTAATGCTGTATGTAAAATTTACGTTCGTTTAGCTGCAAACCGAGTTCTTTCAGCTTCGCCCTTATCAGCGGAACGCAAGCAAGCAAAAATGCCTTGTCCTGATGTATGCAATAAAAATCATCGACATATCTTCCGTGCAGGGTTATGCCGATTTCTTCAAGATACCAATCAAGCACATTGAGAAGGAAGTTTGCAAATATCTGTGCAAACAAATTGCCGATAGCCACGCCCAATCCCTCGCCGTTGGTAAAAAGCGACTTATTAGCCGGTAAGTAGTTCCAATATTCCGCCGGGCTGTGGCGTTCGCAATTCTTTTCAGGGCAATGCAAAATAACGGTATGGCAAAGATACCGTAAGTCTTCTATGTCTTCATCTTTGTAAAATTCCAAAATGAAACGGTCTATCATTTCAGCCAGCAACATCTTGTCAATACTCATAAAGAAACCCTTTAAGTCAAGTTTCATTATGTAGCAATCCTTAGTGTAGTCCTCACTGCACTTCCTGATGTCGTCTTTAAGCATATTTATGCCGTAAAGCTGCCCTTTTCCCTTACGGCAATTAAACGTGCGCGGACTAAAAATTTCCTCAAAAAGCGGCTCTAACCGTAAAGCGATGTAATGATGTACAATCCTGTCTTCAAAAGAGGCGGCAAACACTTCTCGATAGCGCGGACGTGTAACGACAAAACAAATGGATTTGCCCGGTTGGTATGTTCGCGCGTTTATCCGTCCGCATAAATTGATTATACGACTTTCATAGTCCATTTCATAGACTATTGCGCTTGCCGTTCTCCGCTTGCTTCTCCTGCAATCGAAGTACGCCTCTAACATATTTGCAACCGTTACCATTTATAATTATTGCATTTTGATTTCCATAATAGTGCTGAAACTGCGCGAACGTATCTCTGATTTGAAGCCTTAGTGTTGTTGTTGGCGTTGCCGTTGTTGAGGTTCAAGTTCCATGCGTTCGTCGCGCTGGCCTTAGACGGCTCGCAATCGGTGGCGTATTTTCTTATTCTTAACCGTGAATGACGGTATATGCCCCATTTATACGGAAATTTGCTCACTCGGTCAGTCTTGACTTATCCGATACCGGCTACTCCTTAATCTTGGTTAAAGAGTTCTTCCATGCTGAACTTTGTTTGCCTATCGCGTCCATAAGCTCTACGATTTGTGCGTGCCGCCCTAATCCTTTAATCCATCTTCTTTCTCCTGCAATCCTAATCAATGTTTTCAGAGTTTCAAACAAGGTCTGAAATTCGGTTAAGTGCCTTAAACGTATATCGCGGTCTTTATTCATGTACGCCGCCGCTATCTCTCGTAAAAGGCTAATTCCCAAATCTTGCATCTTTGCGCCGACACTGAATTTATACGCCCTCGGAAAATTCGGAGTAATATCAAGAATTTCATCGAGCAACTTCCGTGCGTCTAAATATATGCGTGTATTAGATACTAATTTGATTTGTTTTGTTTGCTCTGTCATTTTTCAGATTTGCGTTATAATGGGCACGGCTTTCGCCGTGCCTTTAAGTCTTAAAATTAAAGATTGAAGTTTAACTTATAAATGCTGAAACTGCGCGAACGTATCTCTGATTTGAAGCCTTAGTGCCGCCGTCGGCGCCGCCGTCGCTGAGGTACAAGTCCCATGCGTACGTCGCGCTGGCCTCGGTCGAAGTCCAATAAGCGTCCTCGACAAGCTGCGTTGCACCGCTGATTAGCGAGAGCGCATAGTTAACCTTTGTCATGTTGGCGTAAATCATCATCATTTCGCCCAATGACGGCAACCACCACTTACCGGCGGTAAGCCCCTTGCCGTTGGCGTTTGAACGACTGTACAAATTACAGAAGCCGGGGGCGTAACTTGCCGTGTTGGTGACTGCGCCCTCCTTTGAGGCTGCGATTTGCTTCTGTGTGTTCGTCTTGCCGTTCCAATCGTTTAAGGCCGTCACTCTGTCCCACGTCGTCGTACCGCCGCCGCTCACTTCTCCGCTGCTCCACGTCAACTTCGTTGTCGCCTGTGTCGGTGCTACGACAAGGATTTTTCCACCCTCGACGATAGCCACGCCGTCGGCAATTTCGCCGCTGTTCTGCAAACTCGTCCATTTGTGAGGCTTTACAATTAGTGGATAATCGTCGCTCCTACGGTGATACATGATGAATACGCCGTCATATAAGCTGTTTAAGCTCATATTGCTTAATAGCGCATTTTTCAAGTTGGCCAAATTAACCAACGTTACTTTGCCGTTGCTGTCGGTCATTACAAAATACTGCTGTCCGTCGATAGTTGTCACTACGGTCTGACCGTTCAATTTTTTTGTCTTTTTTACTGCCATAATTATTTATTTTGAATTAGAAATCGCAAGTATCTGTATTTACAATTTGCCAACTATAATTTAAATTATCAGTTGATATACACAGCATTTCGCACAGAGTATTGGCCTTTGGCGTTATTTTATTGACTATTATTGGATTGCTATATGTATCATTACCAACAATGAAACGACCTGTAAGGCTTGTCAGTCCGGCCATTCGCGTAACTACAGGTTCGTAAATCCTTAAATAAAGTCCTTCCAAAGTCTCATTAGCCGGTATAGCAAGATATGCTTCACGGTCGGTGTTTCTAATTTTAAGATTGCATCCATAATTTAGGGGATTTATAACAGTGCCATTTTCCATGTCAAACGCTGAAATGTCAATAAACGGTAAACGCAACATTCTTGATGTTATATTTCCATCGACATTTATATTTTTAAAATTGCCAATATTACAAATAACCGTACCGTCTTTTGCCTGAAAAAGAATATTGCCGTCGCTGTCTTTCATATCGATAACTTCGACGCCTAAATTCTTTATCAGGGCATAACTTGTGAGCAAAATATTGGTTGCTACAATTTCCCATTTATTAGTGACAGACCAATAGCCATTATTGCTGTCGTCCGTGCTGCCCGGATAATTCGTACTTGTCTTTGTGTGCCCCTTTATACAGCTTGCATAATTACCCTTGTACACAACGACATCTTTCCACTCGTCGCCGTCCTTACCGGCTTGGAAAGAATATCCAACCGGCAATTTCTCCCAGTCTTGCGGCCCACGCAATGCCGGGCCGCGTTCACCTTTTTCTCCGTCGAAAACGGTGCTTATCCGTAGAGTTCTTGAATACGGCAAACCGATAGCTGTAATAGTAAAAGGAACTTCACCGTTTACTTTGACCTTATTTAAAAGAAGTAGCCGATAACAAAATCTATATCCGCCATCGTCTGTCGTAAAACCCCAATACACATTGTTGTCCAACAAATAGTGTCCGCTTGATAATGTACTGCAAGAAAAACCATCCTTGCTCGTACCGTATTTTAACCGTTGGCCGCCTTTAAAAACCTCAACGTAAACATTCAATACTTGGTTGATTTTTGTAAACACGACATTCTCACCCGTTACGACAATACTTATACCGTCTTCGCCATCCTCTCCGTCATCGCCTTTTACTTTTCCTGCGTCTTTCCAAATTTTCTCCTCCGCGACCCACAAATGACCGTCGGTTAAATTTATGTAAGTATCACCAATTTCGGCTTTTTGGCAATACCATGTAAAATCCGGCGCATTTTGATATGTCATAACGGACGGAGCGGCAAATCCGGTTTTAGTCTCTCCGTCGTATGTTTCCGAATAATCCGAACTACTATCAACGATGAATTTATCGTATTCCGATTTCGACCCACTTATCGCCGAAAAATTTGCAAAGTGCGCCTTGCATTCTCCTTTTGGCGTTATACCCGTACCGTTTTCGCCGCTCATAATAAGCGATGTCGTGGTGGCGGTAACGCTTTTATTCTCCACATTTACCGCGCCAACTGTGGCATACAGACTAACGCCGATATTTCCCCGGTCGCTGCATACGCCATTTATAACTATCGTATCACCGACACGGAACTTATCGGCGTTATTGATACTGCCCCACGTTTCTAAGTGCCCTGTCGCTCCATACGTTTGCCATTGCGCATAAGTATAATGGCGAGAGGAGGTGTCGGCCACTATAACGCTGCCGCCCCTCTCGCCTTTCTTTATAAACTTAACAACTCGCGTAATGCTCGGTTTGTCGCTCATAATCCTAATCTTTCGCTGTTATGTTTACCGATACATCGCCTCCAGCCTGTTGGCAATGTTCCCTCGTAACGCTGTAACTTGCTACTGCCGTTGTTCTGTCGCTCTCACTATTAAGGTAAACACCTGCCGCATCTTTTACCACGAAATAAAATGTAGTGTCTAATGCCTTGACATTCGTCCCTCTCTTAACAACAACAGGCGTATATGTGACTTGTCCGTTGCCGCTTTCGTCCTCTGAAATAGTCTCATCTTCCGGGCTTGGGTGTGGGTCAATGTCGAACGGGTCAGAAGCATCCATCACACTTTGTATATCGCTGCCAATTTCGGCATTATCACGATAGACGGTACAACGATATTCGCCGTATGTGTTTATATCGGCGGCATGAACGGTCAAAGTTTGCGCCGTTTCGCTGGATATTTCAGCCCAGCCGGACGTACCCATTTTTTCCCATTTGTACGTGAGATTTTTAGTTATCGTTTCGCCGCCTTGACTTGCCAATGCCTTTAATATACAACTGCCGCCTTTCTCTGTAATGACAAAATTCTTATTGTCACCGGCGGCAATAGTCACACGATAACTTGTACCCGTTGACTGCTGTATCGGTATGTTGTAGCTTGCTTGTATCTCGTCGCTCTGCGTTCCGTAACTGATAGTTGCCACCATTTTTATAACTGCCGGGGCAAATCCCGATAACTCGACAATGTTTTTAAGGATTTGCAAACCATAATAAAGATTATCACCGCTCGGCGTAATCTTCTTAAAGTACCCAGCAAAAATGCCTGAACTTGTATCGCCGCTAAATTCTATCTTCGTGTCATTGAAGTAGAAATTTATAGCGTCGGGGGTTGCCACGCCCTCGGCAACACGGCTTGACGTGCAAACAAAGTAGAGCAACGGTTTTGTAGCCTCAAAATTCGGGTATATCTTCGTTACCTCGTCTTCCGTGCCCTGCCATTCCTGATATAAATCGCCTGTGGGCGACATTATCAAAGCCGTATATGTTCCGGCCTTGCTTAAAAACTTTATGGTTCTTGATATTGACGCGCTACTCATTGTTTATTCCTCCATACTTTCATTTTCACTTGCAATTTCGGCCTCGCTGTCTATTTCCGTATTTTCTTCGTTGTCTTCGCCCTTGTTGTCGCTCTCGTTGCTGTCTTTGTCCGTAGCATTATCACTATCCGTATCAGGAAGCGGCTCTTCTTCCGATACGTTGCCGATTAAATCTCCGCTTTGTGTTCCATTTTCCCTTACCGGCATAATGAAACGGCTATCCGTGGCCTGTGGCAACGGGCGTGTAACCGCGCCGTCCTGCTCTTCCCTTGCCTCGTGCGGCATAAGTGCGATACCGCCTATTTGCGTCAATATCTCGGTAAGCTGCGTAAGTGGCCCGAATTTCAACATATCGCTTTGCCACAAAAGATAATTTCCGTCTTTAACAGAATTTCGGTCGCTTTCAAGCTGCAAATATTTTGCAACTAACGGATTTACTTTAATATACCTTGCCATAATCCTAAAAATTAAAGTTCTTATTATTTTATCAAAATTACATTCCCGTCGCCGTCTTCAAATACCGCGCCGTCGCTGTCTTCCCATGCACACGTCGGGCCTGCGTCTATCACATCTACGCCATACACGCCGCCATACTGCTCGCTCATTTTCTCAGTCGGCAATGTCGGGTTCATGCCTTGCCCTACCATTTCAAAACTTAATGCCCCGCTTTGTTTATTGGTAGCCACACTCCATATTATTATAAGCTCCCTTTCGGGGTCTTCTATTTCGCCGTTAGTAGCCCAAATCTTGGCTTCGGGCGCAATGGCTAAAAGTCCCGGCGGTATGTTCGTCGGTACGCCGAATATATCGTATTCAAATTTCGGTATGCGCCTTACAAAAGCAATTATCTTTTGTGGCGAATTGTCGTTTAATTCAACGCTTCCGGGATTGCCGTTAATGTCATATTTCGCCCTGCACCTCAAATAAAGTTCCTGGCCCATAATGCTTCGGTCTACGGTTACACTCGCCCCGTCCTCGGATATGGTAACATCGTAGTCGAGCGTCGTGTCTTCTCCGACTTCCGTCCATGTGTTGTCGTCCCTGAAAATTTCCCAAACAAAAAGCCTGTTTTCCGTCGGGCACTCGTCTTTACCTACACGCAAGTTTGCGTGTACGGTTTGTTTAGCTTGGTCGCCCAACGGGTTGTAAATCGTTTGGTCTGCCGCGTCTAAAACAAGGCGTGGCATATACACCGTCGCATTACGGCACAAAATCTGTACTGTGCGCCAAATTGTAAATAGTTGTTTGGTTCGCGGGTCGGTATATTCGGCATAAAATACAAGGTTTAAGGGCAGTTGAGGCTGGGCGTTTTTCTTTACTTTCAACCGCCCGGCATTGCCTCCGCTTGTGACGATTTCAAAGTTTTCATCCGCGGTGCTGATTTGCCGCCGCTCGTCGTCTACGACTTCGTACCAACGGACATTTGCCAAACTTTGGTTTATACGTCCTGCCGATACGATTTCGTCCTTGTCAAGCTGGCTTACCGCCGGTTGGATAATCAACGGCGTAATACTATAATCGGGCGTATAAGTGCCGTCGTCAGCGTTGTAAGTCTGCACGTCCGGCACGCTGCCCTCAACCGCCATGCAAACATTAAGTTGCAACGGCTTAAAATTGAAGTCAAATCTTTTAATTTTCATATTGAATGTCTTTATTAAAATTCATAACTGACACTTTTTACTGCCGCCGCGTCACCCATGCCGTCGCGTAATGTGACGGTCGCCGTGAAGCGTACAACTTTCGGCACATACCCATTAAAGTCTATATCGTCACGGGTAAGATGTATCGATTTGCCCGAATTTGCGCGTTTCAATGCCCATGCGTTGTCGGAGGCCACTCGCTCAACGCCTTTGTCATCCTCGCTGTACCGCGTCCACATAACATCCGCGTCTAATATGTCATCCGTGATAACGATATTGTGGATTTTTGCAACAATAGTCAGAGTCGTGTCGAAGTTGTCCGGGTCGAATATGTTGTCGGCTTCGGCAAAATCAACTATAAAATCAGGATTGCCCTCAATCATCGCCCAATCGGTATTATTCCATGCCGGGGCGGTACTCGTTAGGTTCTTGCAACACCGATACTTGCAACCATGATACCAAACATCGGACGTTTCATAAATGCCCGTATCAGGATTTAGCGAGGCGCAATAATATTTCGCCGTCGGGTCATATTCCCCACGGTCAACATAGCTTGCTATCGGTTGTCCCGTCCAACGGTCAACCCTTATAATATCCATTGTTACAATGCCGGGCACATACATATAATCCAACCCCTCACGTATGGGCAAGGGGTTGCCGTCTGCGTCCGTTAGCTCTTTGACAAAATCGGGCAAAGTCCCGAAAACCGCACCGTAATTCGTCTTATCGATTATCGGTTTGGTTACGCCTATAAGTTTTACAATGCGTCCCTCCGTGCTGCTCAAATACAAGCAACTTTGCCTCTTCGTGTCGGTTTGGTTGCCCCAACGCGCAATTTTCATCATTTCGCACGGTGGAAAATTTTGCCCTGCCGGTACTTCATCATCCGGGTAGACCGTAACCTCTATATAATTGTTGGCGGCGTTCACGCTGTTTACTCGCAACCAACTCGTGTAATAAGTTCCGCTACCTTGTGCTAATGTGTTTACTATTCCTTTCAACACATTGTTTTCTACTTGCGCCGTAAAATATCCCTCCCACTTGCTGCGTAAATGCAATCCGAAACAGTTGTCGCCCAAATCGTCCACGCTCTCGATAGTGTCGCCCTCTGTAAGTAGCTGGTCGCCCTCAATGGCCGTAAGACGGTTGACGATAAACTCCATAGCCTCAAAGTAGCTGCGTACCCTGACGCTTTCAAACTCGGCGTTACCGTTTTCATCAATACCAGCCCCCTTTCCGGCATACATTGACTTTATAAACTCGCCAAACTCCGCGCCGGTCTTGAAAACGGCAAGTCCAAGAGCGGTAAGCCCCTGATTGAACGTTATCTTGCCCTCGGCTACATCATCGGCAATGCGGCTAAGAAAACGCTTTGCCGCCGGGCTGTCCTCGGCAAGGTCGTAGGCCAAATCAGCATACGCCGAACGCGACGCATAGCCGGAACGGTTGGCATACTCCGCTTGCTCGGCAAACGTCGCTTTGTCGGCTTTCGCGGCGTGCTTCGCTTCTTCCGCTACGCCGCCGACATAACCGCCTCCCGAACTGACGGACACACCTCCACCGCCCTTCTTCGGTTTGCCTATCTGCTTAACGTCAATCATTCGCCTATCTCCTTTAATTTCATATCAGCACGCCCCTCTATAAGGTTGCGGCTGATACCTTGTACAAAAAACTCCTTATTCAAAGCCAAATGCCGGTAATGGTTGAACAAACCGACAATGCCGCCGACATCCAACAGCTTTTGCTCCATTATCACACGCGGCACATGATATTCGTTATAATAGCTGTCTACATAAAACTGCTCGGCCTTTGCTTGCGTTTTCCGCGCATAATCATAAATCGTCAATACGCCGTTGCCTGTGGCTGTGTTTAACGGCGTTGACAACTTCAAGCCTGTACTTACACCCAACTTTTTACATTCTTCCAAAGTTAAATCGGAACTTATCTTAAATTCCAAATCATCTTTTTTATTAGTAAAAGTTTCTTTCGTATCGCTCATGTATATAACATCATTATCTGCTTGCCCGTCGGTCAACATACCGCTATCGCTGTACAACTTGACTTCAAACGATTTTATAACAATACCTGTAACACGCGCCATCAAAGCCACGTCGTTCTCCGTCCACTTCGTAGACCTAAAGAATGTAGGATGACGGCGTGTAATATTATTCCATACAAGATTAACCGGGCCAAGTATGATAAACTTTACACTACCGCTTATCTTGTCATCTTTTTTTATCGGAATAGCTATGCCGTTAGCCTCAATACCGTATGTATAATCGTGATTTGTTTGCAGTTCATATTCTGTGCCTATCAGCATATCACCGATTTTCGGATTAAAACCGATAGTGAAGCACTGCTGGTAATATTCATCTTCGCTTTCACAATCTTCAAGTGCCTTATATCTTACCCATACAAAATCTTGCGGCCATCCATTACCCGTGTACGGAATACCTGTACCTAAATCGTTGTCCGGCGTTTTCTCGACAACGCATTTATCTCCGATTATCAACATACAAGCTAACACCGAAACCTTTGAAATTTTGTCGGTGCTGTCGCCGATTTCACTATAATTGAATTTATAATATTGAGGGCAATCGTTTGTTAACGGTATAATGCCGACGCTATCGCTTCCATTCCATTCCACGTCATCAGGATTTTGCGCCGGCCGTTCTGCCTCCCAATATTGTCGCGTGTAGAGCCTGTCGCCATTCCTGCTCGGTACGGTGTTATTTACCCAATCTTCCCATTCATATAAAATGTTTTTTATATTATAAATATCCTCCGACACATCCATTTCGGGAATTAGAGCCATTTTTCCGCTTATTACGATATAATTCGTAATTTCTTCGTCTGCCGGTGAAAAAACACCGTCGGCTGATTTTCCCGTATATTCGGCACAAGGTATGCCCAACCTTATAAACTCTCCTGTCTGATTGATAAATTCTTCTGTGTCTTTTGTTTTGTCTCCACTAATAGAACCCGGTACTTTCACATAAAGGCAATTAGTCATATCAATAGCCGTTGTTGGTGTATTGTCGCTATTGCCCATGTCTATTTTCACAGAGCCAAATGCTGATAAGAAAGCCGCTGGCACGCTTGACCATGCAAGTGCCTCGAATAATGCCTCTTGATGAGTTCCATTAATATAGTATTTGCTTAAATCCTCGCCAGCCAGATAAAAAGTCCATGACGGGTGTGACTTTATGCGAATATACCAATTTGTCATGCTTGCCGCATACGGCTCGGATGTTTTCTGTTCTTGCACCATTTGCGCAAGAAACACACCTGAAATAAGACCTTTCCCTTTAACCGAATACTCGGTCAAGTATTTTTGTTTATACAAATATGGGTCTACCAACAAATCATCATCCAACGGGCTTTCAATGACATTTTCCACGCTCTCGATATTGCAAGTAAGCAAAAGTTGGTTATACACCTCACCGATACTTATCGTTGTGTCGCAATCGGCCACGTTATCCATTGAAATGCTTACCGTGCCACGTGTCGTCGTAAATTCACTGCCCGACACAATATCGCGCCACGTTATAGGGGCCTGGCCCTTTACCGTTTCCCATGAAAATATGTAAAACGTAAAGCCGTCTTGAATTATGTGCAAATTCAGGTAACGTAAAATCTCCTCTAATACTTCGTCCTGTTGCCAAACATCATCCTCCTCGTCGCCTAAAAACAATAATTCGGATATTGACATTTGGCTGAATACGCTATAACGGTTGCTTTCGTCGCCGTCAACTGCCTTACTTCCGTCGTAAAGGTATTGCATCGTGTGGCCACCTACTATGTCAATACCCGTAACCACTCCTTTTAAGACCTCTTGCATAATATCGAGCAACGGTCTTTGCGCCGCCTCACTCTTCACAACGTCGTACAACACGCCCAATGCGCCCACGTCCTTGTACTTTGAATATTGCAAGGCCGAAAGCGCATCAATGCAATTAAGCTCTATTTCGTCGTAAACTTCATTGTAAGGCTGTGAATACGTCTGCGGCTCTATAAATCCGGCAAAAACACAAACATCACCCTTGTAAATGTTCACAACGGCGTTACGGCACGACGTGCTGAAAAAGTCGGGTATGAAGTTCCGGGACAACAGCCTTATAGTGGCCGACTGACGCAAAAGGTGGTCGAAAGTGTCGTTAACCTCCGACACCGTTTCCGCCGGGTCGTCCGTGAAGTATAAGCCCGAACTTTCCGTGCCTATCTCCAAAACTTCCGACCTATCCGCGCCGGTCACGATATGCACCGTAACCGTGTCGCCTTGCTGGTTTACGAAACTTCCCGTTATATACATTTTATACTATATTCTTATATTTGTTCTTTTACCTGATTTGCTGCTCACCCTTGTTTCATTTGCAAGCACACCGACGAGCTTTCGTCCGTCAATCTCAAAATGGACGTTACCGCCCAACGAGCCTTCAGGCGCACGGCCTAAATTATGCAGCCTTGCCGTGTCGAGCGTTATGTTGCCCCCGTAGTAATTGCTTATCGCGCTTTGCGAAATGCCCGTGGAAACGGCCGTGCTGCTGTTGAGGATTTTAAGCATACGCATTTGCTGGTGCTTGTTCAATATCATTTCACCACTGTTGACACGGGCTATCAGCTTGTCGCCCGTAGGCGACGAGCCGCCAACGATACCGCCCGTTGAGAAACTGCCTACCATTGCAAGGGCCGCGACAACCGCCCCCACTGCTGGGGCTATGGCCGCAATATTGGCCGGGAACGGTAGTTTTGCGCCGCTCGCCGTGGCGTTGGCTACCGCTTCGCCTGATTTTGTCGTAGTATTCAAGGCCGACGCCGTTGTATCTGCCGTGGTCGCTGCCGTGTGTGCTACGGTTGCCGTAGTGTTGGCGGTTGTCGCCATTGTTTGTGTGTTTTGCGCCGCGGCCTGTGCCGTTGTCGCTCCCGTGAGCATATTAACCAAGTCAATAACGGCCTTTATGCCCATAAAGGCTTGCACCACTCCGTCAACGACTGATGTTATCTTTTCCCACGCCACGCCGTCACTCTCCAAAGCGTCGGTTATGCCCTGTATGCTGTCGCCAATGCCCTTAATGCCGCTCCAGCCGTTTCGCAACGCCTCCGACGTTTCGCGCATTTTCTCTTTCGCACGGTCTAAATCCTCCGTTTCAACCTCGATATGCACGGGCTTCAAACCTAACGCTGTAATTTGGCCGTTAAGTTCGGCGAGGCCGCTCAACGCTTCATCCTTTCCGATTAAGCCTATTTCATAATCTTGTTGGATGCGGTCGGCTTTTTGTTGGGCATTGCTATAACTCTGCCTTTTGTCTTCCGCGCTGCCCTGTGTAATGTAAGACGGTTTGACATCGGCCTCAATGGTAAGTTTGCCTTTCGTTGCTTCGTCTATCTCGGCCTGTATGCCATTTATCTTTGTCTGTGCTTCTACACGCGCCTCGATAGTGGTGGCGTTGTCAAACTCCTTTTGCGTGTCACTTAATTGCTCTTGTAACTTTTCAACGTATGTCTTCGCTTCTTTTTCTTCCGGCTCATCAACACCGATTTTTATCTTGAAGTCCTTAAATTCCTTTTCTACGCTTTCATACTCCGCTTGCAAGGTCTTAGCCCTTTCCGCGTTTCCCGTCGCCTCTATTTTCTTCCTTATGTCGGCCAGCCTTTTCTCGTACCAATCCATACTGCCTTTCTCGGCTGGCTTATCATCAGTTTTGTTAGTATGTGTTGAATTGGTTTTATTTGTCTTAATATCCGCCGACGTAACCCATTTGTCGGCCTCTAATTTTTCGGATGCAATTTGTTTCTTAGTTTCCTCGATTTGCCGGTTATTATCATTGATTTGTTTTTCAAGTTCCCTTACTTGCGGATTGGTCGATACATCCGTGCCACTATATAATTTTGCACCTTGCTCGCTAAAACGCCAAACACCATCACGGCCAACACTGCCATAACGCTCATTTCGCCAACCCTCCGGCACAACGTCACCGGCTTTTGCCTTTCTTCCGCTCTTTTTAGCGTCTTCGGCAATGTCCCCGGTTACTTCCGTCTTCTTATCAAAAAGCTCAATTTGCTTTTCATACAAACTTGCTAATTTTGCCGCATACGCTGCCGCTTTCGCACGTCGTGAAAAAGCCTCAACCACTGCGTCCGTGTTACCGTTAAAGATATTTTCCGCGTCTGAAACATCATTGATTTTCAAACGCAAATCATTAAACGCCGATTGGTTGTTTTTTATCCACGTAATTTTTTGCTGTTCCGTGCTTAACGCTTGCCACGCCGTGCGTAACTTATCGTATTTGCTCATCAAGTCCGAATAAGTGGACTTGAGCGTACTGTCGTAAGCCTCTTTAACGGTGTCGGCTTGGTCGCCTAACTTCTCAATGCCCTTTGCGGCTTCCCCGGCTTCATCCCCGGCCTTGTCGAATGAAGCGACAAGTTTCTCAATTATAACGCCAACAGCCATAAGAGCCGCGCCGATAACGGTTGCCGACATCAGGCCGCGTAAAGCAATTTTCAATGCCGTAGCCGAAAATGCACCACTTCTTAAAGCTGCACTAAACACCCTCGTAAATGCCGCCGCACGATTGGCGTTCACACCGCAAAGCAACATCGCCGCGCCGGTTGTCTTAGCGCGTATGGCTGCAACGGCGTGCTGGATATTCATTGCCTGTAAAGTCTTCACAAAACCGCCTACGCCCATAGCCGCCAATCCGATTTGCGCGGTCAAATCAATGTAAGGGCGCACGTCCGCATATATCTTCGACAAATCAATGACGCTTGACATTGCATTTTTTACGTTTTCCTGCATCTTGATTTGCCTTTCCTGCTGCTCGGCTATTCCGTTAGTAGCGGCCTTTACATCATCCATGCTTAACTTTACATCGTCAAGCGTCTTAATGTATTCCAACCCTGCATCCTCGCCGGGGCCGCCGAAAATATCGGCTATCGCTGTGCCAACCTGTGACGAGCTGGCTGGTAGCTCTTTCAATTTCGCCGCCACTTGCTGCATGACTTCAAATGTTGTCATGCTGCCGTCCTGTAAAGCCTTTTGCACACCGTCTGCCGATATGCCGATACCGTTAAGAGCGTCTGCCGTGGCCTTTGTCATTTCACGAATACGGAGGTTGCCCTCTTTAATGACATCAACGCCCTTATCGGAAAAAACGCCCTGTTTGGCGGCATTTGTTGAAATTGCGACAAAATCCTCAGCCGACAATCCGGCCTCCTTGAAATATCGCGGATATTCTTTTATCGTGTCAAGAAATTCACCGTTGGCGTTTGCTCCACTAACCAAACCGTCGCGTATCAATGAAAGAGCCTCGTCAATGCTAACGCCAAATCCCTTTGACATAGCGTTGGCCGACTGCATGACCTCCTTAAAGTCCATGCCGAAATAATCCGCAACGGCTTGCACGCTGTTGCGAAAACGCAACATTTCATCGCCGGTCTTGCCCGTAAGCAATGTTACGGCGTTGCTTGACTGCTGCAAGCCGTTCATCTTCGCCGATACTTGCGACAAAGACGTAGACACCTTGCCTAACGTGTCGGTTATAGCGTCCACCGCTTGCAAGCCTTGACTCCAATTAAGCAAAGAAACGCGAAATTTATCCGCGTCCTTAACCGCTGACGATACCGCTTTACGCAAATCGCCAATATTGGTCGTTGCCGTCGCCAACTGCTCTTTTCCGTCAACAGTCAGTTTGACGTTAAATTTAATCTCTTTTGCCATTGTACGCTTATCGTTTCATCCTCGCTAACAGTCTTTCCAAACTCTCTTTGTCCTCCTGCAAAGACACGGCTTTACGCTTAGGGGCTTTCTCCCACGGGAACGGCAACAAGTCTTTCGGGGCGAGTTTCTTCTTCACATGGGGCTGCACTACGATTGTCGCCAACATACGCATACGCGCCCATTCGTCCTTATAGTCGGCTTCCTGCCGGTCTTGGTACGCCTTGCAAACGTGCCTGAACTCGTCAGGCGTGAGGCGGCAAAAGTCGTCGTATGCAAGGCCGATTTGACCCAACGCAAATCCTAAAAGCTCATAAATGCCTACCGGCTTTTTTTTTCGTCACCGTCGCCGTCAGGTTCTTGCCCCTCGTTTACCGCGTCCGTCCACGCTTTCATGTCTTCGGGCGAAATGCTGTCTGCAAAGTCGAGTAACGGCATATCGAACGGAATACCGTCAACTCTGCACGCTGACGCTACGCAACACCACAAATAAGTACACATATCGCTCAAACCGCCGTCGGTCGCCGTGATTTCCTTGCCCGTCTCCTGCTTGAAACGCAACATTGCGCCCATTGTTTGCCTGCATGGGTACGCCTTGCCGTTTATTGTAATTTCGATTTTTTTCATGTTTGCCACTATTTTTAGACGGTAAAGTTTGTAGCCTCAAAATATGGGACACAAACCTTACCGCTACTTAAAACTATGTTATCCCTATTCGCCCGGAGGACTTGCCGTTTTGCCCGGATAAATTGCCGGTTCGCCGTCATTTTCGAGATTGATTGTGTAAGTGACATCATCTTGTGCCGGCGCGGTTTCCTCTATTGAGGTAATTACAAACTTGCCTTTCAAATAAGGAGTTTCGTCTTCACCGCGCTCGAACGCCTCAACATCCACAGACTGTCCCTTCCCCCAAAGTGCGGTAACTTCCTCGTAGCCGCTTTCGGTTTCCTCATAAAAACGCAAGCCCTCGGCACTAATTGATATGCTCAACGCCGTTATCCCCTTGCCTTTCCACAAACCCGACTGCTTTCCGAGCGACGCTTCGGGCTTCACCGCTCTTTCTTTTGTCTCACTGTTATAAGTCGTGGTGTGAGTGGTACAATGACCCACTGCACCTTCGCCGACTTTCAACAACAAATCACTACCGTTAATGTAACTCATAATTATTCTTTTTTTAGGTTTTACGGTCTTACGGTTATAAGGCTTTATTTACAATAATACCCATAACCTTATATCTTCACATTAAAACTTAGGCACTGCACGAAAGCGTCGTCGGTAAAATCTTCTTCGCTGTCTACAAGCGTGCAACTACGCATTATCAAGCCGTCTTTTTCACCTTGCGCATAATCCAACGCCTTGCGTACCGCCTCGGCAAGCTCCACGCCGTCAGCATAGCTGGCCGTGTAACAAAACACTTCCATTGTCACGGTGTCCGCTCCCGGCTGTCTTGCCTTTGTCGGGTTATGCTGCAACGCCGCCCGGCGATACAGGATGTATGGCAGTTCGGCTTTGCTCGTTACAACGGGAAAAATCTTGTTTGTGCGCCGTCTTACGTCCGCGTCGGCCAGCAATATTTCACGAATTACCGCTCCTGCGCTTAATGATGTTTTCATTGCCATTACAACAGTCCTTTCTTTCTTGCAGCCTTTTCAAGATTACCTTGAAAATCGTTAAACAGATTTTGCTCAACCCCCATAGCGGCTCCAGCATCGGTCTTCGCTAAAAAGGCGTACCGCCTCATGCGTCCCGTCGAGTGTCCGCTACGGTTGTAATAACGCACGCTTTTACCCGTGTAGCGGCTCTTGCCGAAAAATGACTTCGTGCGCCTACCTACGCGGCGGTATCTCGTACCGTCTTCCGCCCACATAAGAACTGGTTTCTTCATTCCCTGCCTGTTGGTATGAATACCCCTTTTGCTCCCATGCGGCTTAACTGACACCATGAAGCCCAGTCCGTACTTGTCAGGATAGACACGCGCGTAAATGCCTTTCGCCAAATTCTGACGTGTTCCGTCGCCTATCCCGGTAGCCCGTAAATTGGTCGCCGCCGTCTTACGCAATCGGTTGGCCTCACGCCTCATAGCTCCCCGCATTGCCTTGCGTTGGTCTTTCAAGTCCAACGCCGCGTAGACATCCTTAAAAGGATTTTTCAAATCTGTTATAACGCTTTCCATGCTGATTATTCGTTCACCCTCTCGCAAACCAAAGTCTTATAACCTCTCTCCGTGTTAGGTATTATGTTGGTGACGGTGTAAAGAGTGCCGCCAAGCTGCTCTACGCGCCAAAGTTCCCCGACCTCATGGGCGGCGCGGATGTTGAACCTTGCCCGGTAATCGGGAAAAGGCTCGCCTACTTCGTTGCTTTGGCTACCGTCAAACTTCACACGCTCCGCCCACACTACGGCGGTCGGCTCGTATGTCGTTTTTTCCGCTCCGTAATCATTGGTCGTGGCCGTCGGCCTCAACAACCTTAGCTTATATCTTAATCCGCCAGCACGCATAACTTAATCAGCTAACTTCCTAAACGGCTTAATCAACGCCGTAGCACCGTATGGCACTTCGTGATATTGCACCCCTGCCGTGTTTTCGGGCGTGGCATACCACGCCGCCGCAACCAGCAACACGGCTTGCGCGAGCATGGGTGGGAAAACGCCGCCGCCCATTTCGACAAGCTCGTCTTCCGTCCTGTTCGTCGCCATAATTACTTGCTGCTCTGCCGCGTCGAGGTATTGCTGTAATTGCTCGTCGTCGGCGTTGAAGTCGTCGGCGCGGACGTGCTTCTTAAAAAGTTCCAAACTTACTAAGGACATTGATTTTTATGGTTATAATGTTTTACGGTTATAGGGTCGTGGGGCTTCCAAACCGGCCATGCTTTTAATTATTTCGGCTTTTCAGCCCCACGCCTTAAACAAACTGTTATCCACCGACACCGGCTGATTTCGTGAGCATGGCAAACGCCTCCTGACGGAGTACGCTTACGGCATAGTTAGCATTAAGCACAAAGTCGATGGCGTTCTCGCGCGACTTCGAGTATGGGTCTACGATAAACGTCATGTCGCCGAACATACCCTGCGGCGCATACTTGAACGCTCCGAACTCGATAACGCCCTCCTCGGCATAGCTCGTAGTGAACACGGGCACGCCGTTTATGCGTCCGTTGTCGTCTACGATTGCCACGTTTGCGCCGTCCCATTTCGGGGTTGCCTCCAAAAGTGCCTTAGTGGTCTCGGTCATCACGTAGCACATGTTCTCGGGCATGATGTTTGCGGCCAAAACAAGGGCTTTAAGCTCCAGCAGCTGCTTCAGCGTGGGCGCGTCGCCGTCGTACTCCTTTTTGTTCGCCGCCTTGCAGTTGACGTAAGGGCCTACAAGGTTTGTCGCGTTGGTGACTTTCTTCGTGCCGAACATGATTTTATTCATCAGCGCGGCCACGGCGGTAGGCATATACTCCGTGCATACGGTGCGCAAAAGGTCGTCGGTCTCGTTCAAAGCCTCGCGCGTAATGGGCACGGCCACGCCGATACGCTCCGGCTTCGCATATAGTTTGCTGATGGGTATCTTCGTGTCGCCCAGCTTCGCGCCCTCGTTGAGTACGGTTGCGTCGAACGTCTCGACAACCGGCCACATATAGTTGCCTTTCAGCCCGGTAAGCAACGGCACGCCGATAGCCGAGAGGATGGTCTTGCCGTAAAGAGGCTTAACAATGTCGCCGATTGTCAGCCCTGCCGGGTTGGCGGTTGCCGCCGGGTCTGCGTAGCCCGACGCATTGCCATTAAATCCACTGTCAACAGCGCGGCTCACCTTGATTTCAAAACGCTTGTTCTCCTTTACACACTCGCGCATTTGGCGGTTGATTTCGTCGCGGCTCTCGCGCATCTGTGAAAGATTAAAAGACGGTGTGTTCGCCTTGATTTTCATCTCAAGTATCGACATTTCGCGGTTAAGCTGCTTCACCTCGCCCTCCTCGGCCGGGGTCAACGCCTCACGCTCCTTGTCGTTTTCAAGACCTTGCGCTATCTCGGCAAGACGGGTCTTGATTTCGTCTACGCGCTCGAAAGCGGCGCGGAAATTAAATTTTTCTTTCGCCATAAATCCAAAGTTTTAAGTTAAATTATTGTCCTGTTTATTCTCTCCCTGATTTTGCGTATGGTTTCACGCTTCTTATTGAAGTCTATCGGCTTAGGCTCGTCCGCTTGCTTCCTTAAATCCACACCGGCCTCCTCAACCTCGCGGCGGCTAACCGTCGTCTGCTCAAATGCCGGGTCGGTGGCAAGCGTGAAGTCATAAACGTTGTCAATACGCTTGACGTGGCGCAGCAATATGTCCTCGCCATTCTCGGTTTTTTCTTTCAAACGCTCATAGCTGACGGCGTTCTCGCAGTCGCCCTCGTCGGTGGAATAACAGAAAGAGCAACCGGCAATGTCGCCGCGCTGCACAAGTTCGAGTGCCTTGTCGCCGTCCACTGTGTGTGGCATTTCAGCCCAAAAGCGCACGCCTACCGCGTCAACCTCGTAACTAAGAGTGCCCACGCCCTTGTTACTCCGCGCCAATATAAGCTGGCGGTCGTGGAACATGGTCAACTTTATATCCTGCCGGTCAAGCATTTCACGGGTGACGCAGCCCGGCTCCAACTGCTCGTAATAGTAATCCCACCAATCGCACAAGAGGCGAGAGCGGACACCGAATTTAAGCGCATATCCCTCTATTGTGCGGCTTTCCTCGCCGGCGGCGGCTTCGCGTATGTGCAAATCCGCCATAACTGCAATCGTTCTTTTCTTCAACATAAATCAAATCTAAACAAATTAGTCAAACATTATTAGTGTCATTGGCGGTGTTGCCGCTCTCGCTTCCCGATAGTTTCGCGCTACCCAACGGCGCGAGGTTGGTTGACATATAAACAGTGTCGCCGCCCTCCACTTCGGGCTGGTTCTCGATGCGCCGCCAGTCGTTAACCGTGTAAATGCCGTTCTGTATCGTTTTCGCTTGGTAGTTGGCAAGCGTGGTAAGGTCTAACGAATAAATGCCCTTTCGGTCGAAAAGGAACTTACGTTTGCAACACAAGGAGCGCGGTATCAACTTGCGTGTGAACTCTGCCTCTATGCGTTTCAATATCGGGTTAAGCGTGCTTGAAAGGAATGCCACGTTAGACATTTCCGCACTCTTGTAATTCGTACTTGTGTCATCAAAGACGTATGACGGATGTACGCCGAAAAAACGGCATATCTCACGGACGGTGAACTTCCGGCTCTCCAAAAACTGCATATCCGCCGACGATAGCGATATTTGGCTGAATTGCACTTGCCCCGGCAAGCTGACAATACGCTCGCCTCTGCTAAAACGGTCGTCGATGTTCTCGGCTGTCTTTTCAAGTTCCTTGTCCTGATACTCGCCAAAGCCGGCCACACCATGTTCGTTGCTGACAATGCCGCGTACCGTGCCGCCGTTCTCAAAGCGGTTGGCCGTTTCCTCGTCCCCTGACGCCGCTATCGCCATTGTGCGCCGGGCGTGGCCCAGCACGCTTTCGCCGGTACGCCCGTCGGCTGAATGCAAGTAAAGATGTATTACCTCGCTTTCCTTGAAAGTGCCGTAAACGCCGTTGTATGCGTCGCAAATCGTATAAGTACCATTTAAAGCGTCGTGTCCCACGCTGCCACGGCTGCACAAAACAAGGTCGGTAAGCTCGCCCATGACGTAACGCGGAAAAATGTATGCGTCACCCTGCAAAAGAATGTACTTAACCGCCATGCTCCAAAAGTCGAACACCGACATTTCAGGCTGTGGCTGCACCGTCAGAAGATAATGCAAAGACGAGTTGGTGTCTTCCTGATAACGTCCGTCTTTCAAGCGCATATATTGCAGGTGCAAACACGCTACGCTGTCGCTCAACACCTGAACGCAGCGGTAAACCGTGGCAATGCTCATTGCCGCTTGTGCCGACGGCGTGAAATAGTACACACCGCCGCCCGCTCGGGGCGTGGTGTGTACCTCCGTGGCTTCATCCGAGACCTCTTCACGGCTAAACAATCGTTTTATGCTGTTCCAAAAAGACATGATGCGCGCTCTTTTTGCTCAAAGTTACGCCGCCTTTTACAAATTTGCAAATGCCTTTTGGCGCATTATGGCGCACGTTGGAACATTGCGGCACAATTTTTAGCTAATTACGAAATATTAAATTTTGTTTAATTTTTACCGTAAAAAGCTGATATTTTAAGCCTTATTAACTGCAAAATTTAGGATTTTCGGCTAAATTTTCGTATCTTTGTAAAAGTAAAAATAATAGTTCACTTGAAACGTGAGACACACGGTAAAAACTGTATCATATTATGAAACCAGCAATTTTCAGCATTGAACATTGGTATGACAAAACTTTTGACGGACGAAAGAAAATCTTTCGCGGAATAAGCCGTGACGACTTCAAAGCCGCCGTCAAAAAGCATTATGAACACAGGGCAACCGCCATTACCTGCCGCTCCGAATACGAGCGTCGCCGTGAAATAATCCGCTTTTTCGCCACAATCCCATACAAATACGAGGGCGACGGCTTGGACGATTACAATATGTTCCAACGCCCTGCAAGCAATGGGCGCGGCTATGTGGCAATCTGTCCGGGCGAAAGTGCAAACAATTTCTACACCGACGAGCCGCTGGTGGTAGCCTATCTTACGAAAAAGTATAACAAGCATGGAAAGATTTAGCCTCGTTAAAAGTCAAAACCTGCCTGATTGGTGGGTTTTGACTGACACTAAAAACAACATCGTTGTCAGGTTTAAGGAAAAGTTTTACAACGAAACGCAAAAAGTGACAACGCTCGACGATGACAAAGACGCATTGGAGAAAATCGGCGGCGTTCAGGCACTCGCACGCGCCTTGCGTGAAATAGGAGAGTGGGTCGTAAAGTACCACGGCGACATTGCTTTCAAACAGCCCTACGGCTGGAAGTATTTAAGCGAAAACGAACTTACGCTGTACCGCAACAAATATCCGCGTTGGACGCTTAAACTAAACGAGCCGACAAACAACAAGGACTTGGCAACCAGCTTACGTAAAGCCGCCGAATACCTGACGAAAGTAAGAGGCAAGCAGGAATGAACCCTGCTTGCTTTTTTATCGTTCAAATGAATATAATGCGCCCAATGTCATTAACAAAGTAATCGTACCGTCTATTTTGCGGTACTGCGAAATTTTTAAAGGCTTCTTGTTTTCCAGCCGGTCTTCGTCAATGACACAATTAGTAAGGCAATACGTGTTTATCGGGTTATTGTTAAGAGTGATGCGCGGCGGCGTGTCGTAGGCCAACATTTCAAAACTTTCTACGGGCAAGTTGAATGAGCCGTAAGTCTGCGAATACGGCTGGAGTACCGACTTGCCGCCGACGGTGGCGAGAATGTTTACAAGTTCTTGGCTCTTATATTGGTCGTAAGCAATGCGTATGATATTGAGCGTGCGCGAACGACGCAGGATGTCGTCGGCAATCATGCGCACGTCAATCTTGTTGCCCTTGCAAAACTTCAAATGCCCTGCATCGTGCCATATACGGTAAAGCTCGGCATTAGGGTGGCCCGGCAACGAGCCTTCAGGAAAATAGTAATCCGTGTGTGAATAAAAACGCTTAGTGGCCGACGAATAAAGCGTATATGTAACCGCACTGAAATCGTCATGCACCGACAAGTCAAACGCCACGGCGCAATCAGGACGGCCATTTACGCCGTCAATGTCGAACGCGCCGCAAAGCTCTTTCGCCTTTTCAAAAGTAAACCACGTTTTCGCCTCGTTCACCGTGAATACGTTAAGCAACTTGGTACGAAACGCCAGCATATTCTCGGCCGATATATGGGCGTTGGCCCACTCGTTCTCGTAATAGTCGGGTTGCACGGTAACGCCTAAATGCGGCTGTACTTTCGCCCACGTCCGTGGGTCGCCCTCTTCGTCGTCAACGTCGGGCATGAAAAGGTCGGCAAACACCGTATCATTTTCATACTCACCGCGCAACATCGCCTTCACACCCTCAATCTCGCCAAAACATGGCCCGTCTACAACATCGCTCGCCGTGGTGATAATCACCGTCAACGGCTCACGGCGCGGCCCCATTGAGGTGGTAAGCACGTTCTTTAAGTCCGCTCCGTTCTTGTTGGCAGTGTTCCGCGCCTGCGCGTATTCGTCGATTATGGCAAGCGAGGCGAAAAGGCCGTCTTTCGTCTTGCTGTTGGCCGTAAGGCATTGCACGAGGCTGTCGCGCCCACGGTCGCGGAACGTCACGCTCTCACGGTTTATGCGAAAGTGGCGTTGCGCCGGGTCGAGGTCAAACATGATACTGCGAACTTCATTAAAACATTTCTTCGCTTGGTCGTAAGAGTTCGCACCGACGTACGCCTCGGCGTTGTTGTCGCCGAAAAGCAAATCATACACGGCCAACGCCGCCGCCGAGGTGGTCTTGCTGAACTTACGGGGCACAAAGATGTACGCCGTGCGGATGAGCCGCCGACCGTCGAGCCGCGCCAAACCGAATATGTTGGCGAATTGGAAGCATTGCACCGGCGTCAACTTGTAACGCCTACGCCCGGACGTGCCGCTGAAGCGCAACATCTCGTAAAACTTGACAAACTTCTTTACACGCCGGGCGTTCCAACGCCAACGGTCGAGCATACGGAAAAAACGCCATACTTTCAAAAGCTCGTAAAGGTTGTGCGCCTCCGGGTTGTCTATAACCGAAAACACATAACCGCCAATGCGCCCGTCAGTGTCGGCAAGCGCATAGCGGTATTTCTTTTCGTAAAAATGCCTCTGCCTTTGCAGCCCGGCGGCGACATCGGCCTTGAGCTGCCGCAACTTGCTTTTTTCCTCCTCGGTCATTCGCTCTCCTCCTTAAATTCCTGCATGAAGTCACTAAAACTATCATTATCGGTCTTACGCTCTTTCGCGTCGGTATTCATGCCCAAAGCCTTTAACGCGCTTTGGCTTTGCTGCAAAAATTCCATATACAACTTTTCTTTCGGGCTGATACTTTCACGCTCGTTACCCTCGCGCGAAATCTCGACATTAACGACTTTGTGATTATCGTCAAAAATTTCATCGGCCAATATTTGCGTGCGCACAAGCAACTGTGCGGCAATGTCAACTTGCATTGAAAGTTCGGCGGTGTACTTGCCTTGCTTTTTCAGTATTTTTACGATGTAGTTCTTTTTGTTCCTTATGCGCTTTGCCATCGTAATCTTAGTGCCGTCATGCTCCGGGCCGGGCAATGTCTGTAAAGACACATCGGGCTTTGCCTCAACCTTTGGCGGCACGGGTGGTATCTTCTCACTGTAACCACGGTTGCGGCCTTTTGTTTTGAGGTAAAAGATTATCGCCGTCGTGTCGCCGCCCTTAATGGCCGACAACAATTTACTTTCCACAAAATCGACCTGCGCCTCCATGACTTCCTCCACTTGCTCCCTAAATTCCGCGTCGGCTTCTTTCCAACGGTAATAAGTGCTTCGGTTTATGCCCGTGTTGGTACACGCCAAACAAATAATGCCTGACGTCGCTTTCAAATTCTCTATAAATCGCTGCTTCCTATCTTCCATAATCCGCTACTTTTCAAATGATTTTATCCCGTCGAAGTAGTCTTTATAAAAATCATAAATGCCCTTGTCAACGGTTATACTTCCTTGCTCTGTTCGTGGGTTCGTGTTTATGTTTGCGCTTGTCTGAATACCGAAATAAAAATTTTCGGCTTCATTGCATCCGGCGTAAATTTTGCTGTGGTTCTTGAATACTGCCACGCGCCCGGCTTCGGGGTGTGATTGGTAAAAGCTCTTAACCATTTGCCATTCTACACGGTAACTGCCCGGAAATATCTCGCCTAAATACATATCAAAACGCTTTATTCGTCCGGCTTCATGCCATTGCTGGATTTGCAGAATATCCTCTGCTGACATACACCATGTAGACAATAAGACAAAATCTAAATCATGCTGGTTAAGCACGACTTTAAGATAAGTCAGGCTGTCAACATCCCCGGCGGTGATGAAGTTGTACGTATGCCCTTGCCTTAGCTTGACATACTTCATGGCTTCCAACATCCTAACCTCGCTGAACGCACGCCGGTATTCATACCGTTGTGATAATTCGGTGCATAATTTCGTTCGCCTGTGCGCACGCTTCGCGACGGCTGCATTTTCGACAATTTCATCATCCGCCGCCGGGTGGTCTTCAGTCAATTCGCTTTCGCCGAAACCGACAAAATCTCCAAAGCTGCCAAAATCTCCAAAATCCGAAAAATCGTTACTTCCCATATCCTGCTTTTTTATGTGTTTGTTTTTGTCGCCTGTCGGTGGGGGGCTGTTTACGACAATCCCCCACGAACTTTGAAAATGCCTCGCGCATGGAAAAAGGTTTTGGCGAGGTTTAACGACACCATACCCCCTCTTAAAAAACCATACCCCCCGTGCTTACTTCATAAATTTGTCGATAAATCTTTGCAAATGTTCTTTAGCCCTTTTCCTTGCTTGTTTCTTGCCACTCCTGCCCATTTCGACGTGTGTCCTTACGTGGCAATCGTGACACAAGGCACGCAAGTTATGGTAATCAAACATAAGTCTTTCCTTTTCCCTAAACGTCAAACCGTCCTCTACCGGCTTGACATGATGCACCTCCGTCGCCGCCGACGTGCGACCTTCTTCGCTGCAACGCTCGCACAATGGCGTTGCCGTCAACTTCGCCCGGCGCAATTTCAACCAACGCTCGGTGTGTATCATCTTTATATAATCCTTATCCTTTGCCATGATTTATTCGTTTTCTATTACAATACTCGCTTTATGTTTCTTAACAAGAAAGTTGAGGCTATCCAACAAACTTTGCTGAACGCCCTTTTTGTTTCCAAGTGCCGCGTCCGCCCTTTCATCAACAGTGTTTGCGCATATCAACTTGTAAACCTGAACGGGGTACTTTTGCCCTTGACGGTGCAACCGGGCATTAGCCTGTTGATATAACTCCAAGTTCCAACCAACGCCAAACCACACAATGTAATGGCCGCCCTGTTGCATATTCAGACCGAACGCCGTACTCGCCGGATGTGCCAATAACACGTCTATCTTTCCGGCGTTCCATTCCTTAAACTCCGCTTCACCCTCGTATGCCTTAACCACGTAGCCTTTCAACTTTTTAATGATACGCGAAACGTCGTGCTTGAATTGGTAGAATACTAAAACGCTGTTACCGTTGGCGGCTTCGACAATCTCGGCCAACTTGTCTAACTTTTCATCGTGTATCTGGTGAACATTCCTCTCCTCGTCGTATATCGCGCCGTTGGCAAATTGGCTTAACTTATTCATAAGTCCTGCCGCGCTGTTCGCCAAAATGTTTGCAGCTTCGCCGGTGTGTTCCTCTACAAACTCCAGCACTTTGTCTTTTTCAAACTTCGTATAAGCCGCCATTGTTGACGGCGATAATCCTATCTTAACCGTGTGTGTCAGCAAGTCGGGCAACTGCAAATAGTCCTTTGCTTGCATCGACAAACAAATATCCGCTATCCTGTTACGTATAATCGTGTCACATCCTTTTTTCACGTCACACCTGACTACGATGTTATTCCATTTGTGCGTCTCGAAGTATGTTTCCCGATACTTTGTCACAGACCGGCCAAGCCTCTCGCCCATGTCGATACAATACATTTGCGCCCAAAGGTCAATAAGTCCGTTTGGAGCCGGTGTGCCGGTCAGCCCTATAACTCTTTGCACCGTTGGCGTAGCCATTCGCATCGCCTTAAATCTGTTGCTCTTTGAACTTTTGAAACTTGTCAGCTCGTCAATGACAAGCACGTCGAACGGTAAGTTGCCACCATACTTGCCGACAAGCCAAACAAAACTATCGCGACCGATAACGTAAACATCAGCCTTAGACGCTAAAGCCAAATTACGCTGTTTTTCCGTGCCCGTGACCTTAACGACACGTAAGCCTTTCAAATGCTCCCATTTCTCGGCCTCTACCGTCCATGTCGTTTCGGCTACTTTCTTAGGTGCAACAACCAATGTACGGTCTATCTCGCAATCGTCTATAAGCTGCTGGATAATAGTCAACGTGATAACACTTTTTCCTAAACCCATATCAAGAAACAAACCACATCGCGGATGCTCCAACCCCCATTTTATTGCCGCCTTTTGGTAATCGTATGGTCTGAATATCATTTTAATTCCTCCCAAATACTAATCAAACAATCCACCTCTTTTTTGCTGTCAATCACATGAACATCGTGCCCCATGTCGGCAAGCTGCTTATGCCTCAACATCTGCAATCTCGTAGGCTTTTTGTTTTTGCTTTTCAACTCCACCCAGCGTATAAGCCCACCGGGTAATACTACAAGCCTGTCAGGATAGCCGTCCATGTTCGGGTTTGAATACTTTAAGCACACGCCGCCAATGGCCTTTACTTTTTCAACAAGATATTTCTCAATAGCCTTTTCCGATACCTCGGAATGATGCAATATGTTTTCAATACTTCTTTTCATGCCTCGCCGACTTATAAACTTCAATGACAATGTAATTAGGCTTCAACGGCTCATGTCCGACCCTCACCTTAAACGGCTTTCTTCTCAATATCTGTGACGCATGGATGAACACCTCTATCTCCGCATCATCAGGCAAATATTTTGTAGCTTCGATAAAATCCTTTTTCTTCATTTCCCGTAATTCTTTTTTTTTCTTGCAACTGAAACTAAGCGTTTTCCTATATATATACATATTATACTTATATATTTATATCCTATTTTTTACCTCTCATTATAAGGATATTTGGTTTCATTAGTTGCAATATAGTTAAATATTTGATAATCAACAACTTAAATAGCAACCAAAAACCGCAACCGAAATTCCTCTTTTTAGTCCGGTGTCTCAATGAATGTAAAAAAGTGTCATAACTTTTAACAATGTTAATATATTATACATTTTGTAACATCCGTTAGCCCACCAAACGAAAAAAGATAAATTCGGTTTCATAGCTTTGGTTTCCCTTAAATCTCATCTTCTTCATCGTCGATTTTCCTCTTAAACCCTTTTTGCTTACCGTATAATCGGGTAGCGTGGTATGTTATACTCACACGCTCCCAACCATCCAATCCGTCAATTATCTTACACACCTTTCTTGCCAAATACTTATATTCCTTATCTGCCATATCACGCCCCAACATTTCGCAAATAAACTCGGCGGCGCAAACTTTGTCGCGTTCGTCTGTGGCTTCCTCGTCGAGTGGGTCGGGGTTCTTGATATACGCACGCCGTCGGTTCAAATCCCATGTCGCCCAATCGGGAGGCAGCTTCATGTCTAAGAATGACTGCACCATGCTCTTTAACGGGTCGTCGTTGTCGTCGTTATATTCCGCTTGCCTCTGCTTTGCCTCTGCCTCCATTTCAGGCGACAAGTAAAGCGGTTCGCCCTCTTTCCACCTTTCCACGGCTTCAGCCCATATTTGGTCGCGGTCTTCAATAAGAGCCTCACGGTAATTACCGTATTTCCTCAAATCGGCATTGACGGCTATAACCCAAAACCTACGGTTGCCGGTGTCACCTTTGAGAAAATAACGCTCGTTGGTCGTGCCGCAAAATACGCACTGCCTCGGATGTTTTTCTACAACCGTGCCGTAAGCCTGACGGTAAATATCATCCTGACGGCTGATGAACGCCTTAACGCTTTCCACGTCACTTCTTTTTATACTCGTAAGCTCCGGCAATTCGATAACCCAACCGTTGCGCATCTGTTCCATTCCCTTTGTGCCCTCCATTGTCACGACACTATCGGAAAACCAACTACCACCCAGCACACTAAACAACGTACTTTTACCAATGCCCTCAGCCCCGGCGACGATAAGGCAATAGTCGTACTTGCAACCGGGCGACATGACACGGGCAACCGCCGCCGTGAAATGCTTACGTGTCATGGCCCGGTTAAGCGGCGTGTCTTCCGCTCCTATATAATCAATGATAAGCCGGTCTAACCTTTCCACGCCGTCCCACAGCAAGCCGTTAAGATATTCACGTATAGGGTGGAACTTGTGCCGGGTAAGCACCGCCGCCGTCGCGTCCTTAATCTTGTCTTTGCCTGACACGCCGTAATTTTCTTCCAAGTAAATCCGTAAGTTCGCATCGTCACGGTTTCCCCATTGCGCGGCTTTCCTGTCCCACGGCAAGCCGTTCTTCACCAAGTCAAAACCGCTGAACAAATCATGCCATAAATGCCCGGCCAGCATAGGGTCGTTTTCCAAAATGCAAATGATGTTCTTTGCCGTTGACTTGATAACGCCCTTGCGGTCATAGTCCAATTCGGCCATCCAATCGTTGTTTGTCGGCCCGTCCGCTTGCTTGTCTTCATCTCTCAAATCAACGTCGGCAAAGTCGCCTTTGGCGTTCGCCTGCCTCTCTCTTGTAAGCAATACCCTTACGTTTCTGTCTTTCGCCGCAAAGTCCTGCATTTTCAGGTAAGACGGCAAGCGCGTAACGTCGGTTATCCTGCTGCCCTCGTCGTGTACTCCGAAAAGGTGGACTCGGCAAAGGTCAAAGGCGTTGCAAAGCTGCTTACTCACGGGGTCGGTTTCGTGGTTGCTGTAAGCGAATTTATGCTCGTAGCACACCAGCCCGGCGGCCACGCTGCCCAGCTTGTAAGTATATCGCCCCTCCGTGCCGGTCTTGTCGTAGACATCAGGTAAAAACTTCTCGATAGCGTCCTCGATTGTGTAAGCCCTGCAAAACGCGCCTATCAGCCCCGGTTTCTCCAAAGGGTCGCCGGCCTTTTTCATGGCATGGGTGATAATCTCGTTTTCCCTGCTTGACAACGGCCACGCCGAAACGTCCTTGTAATTGACATACTCGCCCAATATCGCGTCAACGTCGCACGCCGGGCCGTCCTGTATTTCAAAGACGAAATCGCCGTCCTTGCTCGTACTCGGCCAATAGAAAAGCCGGGGCAGTTGGTACGTCGTCACGTCAAACAAATCAATGCCCAACGCCTCGGCTATCTTCCTGCAAAGCGGCTCATACTCCGTCGGCTTCACCTGACGGTTGAAAGGGAATACGAGGCGCAATCGTGGCTTTTCGTTGCTGTGTTTGTGCGTGCTGTAAAGCAAGGCGGCGAAGTTGAATTGCATTGTAAAGTCATCCCACACGTCGGGTGTGCCGTAATCAATATCAAGTGTGGCGACACTGCGCCACATCACGTTGGCGGTCTTACGCACACCACCGCTTAGGTAGCCGCCGACAAAACCGCCAACGTCCTTAACGCCCGACTGCTCGTCGCGTGTCATACGTAGATATTCGGCGTAAGTTTCGCCCGTCCGCCTTGTTTCGCTGCATTTCAAGGCAAGCTCGCTCCACTTGATACGCTTGTTTTTCCACTTCTTAGACAACCGGCTGTGAGCCGTGGCAATGTCTATTGTGAAGTCGTTTTTTAATGGTATCATAATTCACCGTTTTTAGCGAAAATCCATACATCGTCAAAATGCAAGTCAGGGCCGTTGTAACGCAACACCGCCAACCAATGCCCTCTGCTTTCCTTAACCTTGCTTACGTGTAAGTCAAACGGCTTGTCGGTCAAGTCCAACGCGCCGTAAAGCCTACGTAATTCATCGGCGGTCATCGTGCCGCTTATTTCCGACTTGAATTTTATCTCTTTCATTTTGTCTTACCGGTTTAATATTTATATCCTATTTTCAGAATTTGCCGGGTGCTTGCAAAGTCTTGTTTCGATATAGCTTGTTACCCATTTGCCTATAACTCTGCCAAAGCCCCCATAATAGGGGCACGTCGTACAATCGGACGAGCCTACAGTCCGCACACGCTCGCCGCACGGTTTGGTACTTGTCAGACTGTTATATAGTTTCACTTTTTCGCCAAACGGACATAGCTTAGATACACTGCCGCTGTGGTTTAGATATGTTATTTCTTTCATTTTGTCTTATTCTTTTAAGGTATTTCCAATACTTGCGCGGAACAAACCGCCGTAATTTCGGCAACATCGTAGCAACAATGTAAATCCACGTTTCCCACCTTTGCCCCATGTGGTCGCGGCCCGGCTGCGAGCAAGACTGCCCATAGCAAGTGCCATTCTTGCCCTCCGCTTTGCATTTCAGGCAACAGCCGTCGCACTCGCTGCTTAAATGACACATTATACAGGCTTGCTCGCGCGTAACGCCATACTCAAAATTAAATCTGTTATCGCTCATTGTAATTTGCATTTTCTACGGCAAAGGGCAAAAATGAAAGTATGTGCTTTATGACTTCCACCGTCCCTCCGTTATAATCACATCGGCAAGTAAAGCCGACATTTCGATTTGTCATTATCGTTATGAACTATAAGGTAAATCGGGTAATGCCCCAACTTATCGGCCTTTATATAGCCACGGTATCTTTTACACGTTTGCCTTAGCTTGCATCCGTAACCGTCGCACATATCAAAATCAAATGTCATTTCTTGTCCTCCTTTCCGTACCATTTTTGAAACTTCTCACTGACTTTATACCAAAACTTGTTTCCTTGCCGGGTACTGCTCCATAGAAACGCAAGGATTATGTAATCCGGCCCGTTAAACCTTTTTGTATAAATACTTATGCTTTTGCCGTCACGCTCCAAATAGCCCTTAAATAGGTCGTAAACCTTGTTGTCTTGTAGCCATTTATAAATTTGGTCGCAAGTCTTTAACGGCTGTTGCGTTCTATTATATCGTCCCATATCTCCTCCTCTCTGTTGTCACCGTTAAATCGGTTGCCGCCTTTAACAAGCAAAATGCAAATTGCGTCAAAGGCAATTATTAAAATTGATATTAAAATAACCATCATCTTTCGTTTTCTTTCTGTACGAGTTCTATCGGACTATTTTCCCATGTCAATTCGGGAAACCAATCAGGATTTAATTTATAAGCATAGTATGAATATGAATTGCCTTTTGCTGTAATCCAGCGTCCTGTCTCATAAGAACCACCACCGGCGTACTCCCTAAAAGGCTTTCTATCGTAAACATACAAATCACCGTCCTTGTCTCTCGCTACCCAAACTCTATTCATTGTTCACTTGTATATTTTTCAAAATTAATCTTTAGTTGCTGAAATTCATCGGCGTAGAACTTCTTGTAGTTCTTTCCGCTTATCCACCAACGAAAGCCGGTCTCGGCATCGGTAAAGTTGTGGTCTATATAGCCATTGTCAATTAGCCATTGAATTGTTCTCAGCCAATTTCGCTTTACGTGCGGCCAGCGTTCAATCTCTTTCCGCTTTTGGCGTGGTTGGGACATCGGGCAGCAGATGCAGCCTATTCGTGTATATCCGTGGTCGTACAACTCACAATGCGGAATATTGTTTGAGTTTAAGAACTCCCACACGTCGCGCTCCGTCCAATAAATGATAGGCGAAACGAGTATCTTGTCCTTTCCGCCGACGCAAGTAACCATTTGTTCTTCATGCTTGCTCCATTGGTCGAAAGTTTCATTGGTGATTTTGCTTTTAATAAATGTTGATACTTCCTCGCGTTTAGCTCTCCGTGCGCTTTCCTCCTTGCGTATGCCGATAAGCGTCACTTTACCGGCGCCGCTGGTTTCCTTAAATTCGGCACAGCACCAGCGTAATGTGCGCGTGGGCATTAAATGCTTCTTCTTCGCCATATCGTAAATGCTCATCTTTGGCTTTATCAATTCCACGTCGGGATAATTACGTTTGACGAAACGGATAACTTCGGGCGGGTCAACGCTTGTCAGGTTCATGTGAGCTTTGAAGCGGACACCTGCCAGCTTTGCCATATAGTAAAGGCACTGGCTGTCCTTACCTCCACTGAAAGCAAGATAAAATCCGTTTTCGGGGTCGAGCCGCAAGGCCATTTTTTCTGATTTTCGGAGTAGACCGACCGAATACTCGATTTTCCTTGCCAATAGCTTGCTTGCCTTGTTAAAAACATCGCCAAGGTTTAGCTCTATATCGCACGCTTTCATCATTCGCCTCCTTTCTCATCAGGAATTAAGTCCTCGATATATGCCCACTTAGTCCAAAAAGGGTGATTGGCGTAGCCTTTCCAAATGGCATATATCGGCTTTTTGCCGGGTAGTTCCACAACCGCCAAATATGGCTTTCCTGTGTTTGGCTGCTCTTTGCTTGCCTCATGCCATACATTATTTATATACGATACTGCGCCATTGCCAAATATCGCCTCGAACTTTGCAAAGGCTTTTTCTGTTTTTTGCATAAACGGCAAAAGGTTGTAATATACCCTCGCCGTCTGCTTGATTATTTTTCTATTCATTTACTCTTACAAATGAAACGGATTTATTATCATTACGCAATAGATACTCGCAATGCCCTGTAACCTTTGTGTGTGGTTTGCCTAAACAAGGGAAAAATCTCTTAAAGTAGCAATCCCAACAAAACGGGGCATTAACCGTTTTTAGCTTTACGCCTTTATAGTCAAAAATTTCTCCAATTATTCGTTCCATTGTCATTCAGCCTTTGAGTTTTTGAAAATGTCACGTATCTGTCCGGCTACCTTTTCGGCGGCCTCACGGGTGCGGAAGTAGTTGCCAGCATTATATAATGCGCAGTCTGTTCTTTCGCCTTTTTCCTTCATTTCACGGATAAAAAAATCCGTATCAACTATGTAATACAGGCCACTACAAACCGCCCTCCACCTCGGCAAGTCTTCAATACATTTCTTTTCGGCGTTCCAACGCTTGCCCTGCTCTGCGAGTGCGTTGAAAAGGAGTTGCTTCTCGGCTTCATTGGCCGGGCGGTAATCGGATGTATAACCCCAACCTCTTTCGCTGACTACCGTTTGAAGACGTTGCCCGTGAAGTGCAGCGTATGTCATAATGCCTCCATTTTCATTCGTTCCGGCGTAGATAACGATAACCTCTTTACAAGACACAATGTCGCCGTCTTTCGGCTCGTACTTCTTTTCAATACCAACGGTCACTTCAAGCACGCCGTTGTTCTCATTTGTTTCTATGGTGCTGATACTTGCGCCTTTCGGCAGGCTAATCTTGTATGTCTTTTTCATAATCTTTTTATCCATATCTTTATTTTATTTTATTTATATCGCTTTATCAAATAATACCAACATTCCGCATTGTTCGGCCACGTTCTTTTCAAGTCGGCAACCGTCTGAATTTTCCCAACCGTGACACATCATTATTGCATTGCAGTCAAGCAACATACTAATGTCCGCTTTCATGTGCGCCGTCCGCGGCGCGTCGTCAGGTAAGAAGTTGTCAAACGGATTTACCGGTTCATGACCGCATACTGCTATTCGCAATGCTATATCCTGAGCGTATTTCTTTTGACTTTCGATGTCTTTGCCCTGTATCGGCAACGATATGTAAACTTTTAATTTCATGTCTGATTTTATTTAAGATTTGCAATAATCTGCTTTTCGCGCGGTGAGAGTTCAAAGACCTTTTGCCGACTGTCAACAACCTTTTCGGCCTCAACCGCTAACTTTGCCTTAGCCGCTTCATCGGATATAAGCAAGCCGCTGCCGAATATAGTTTTGTTGCCTTGCTGACAATCAAGTTTGTTTATCCTCGCGGCTTCATCGCGCTTGATGATGAAACTTTTGCCGTATGCGGCTATATACGTGCCTAACTCCGCTGACGTAACCACGTTTTCGGGGTATCTATAACGACTTAAATTCCTTTTCGGCCTTTGCCTGTTGGCCTCGGCAATGATACTGTGAAGCTCGCCGTTTACGTTAACCAACTGTTCTTTCGGATATAAGTTTGTTACAAAACTTGTGTTCACGTTGGCGTTGTTCTCGTAAGTAATTTGTGTGTTGCATATTACGAGCGTACATATCCGCGCTGAATACTGAAACAGCGTAAGGTGTGGGGCAAATAGCCAAAACTTTATATCGTGGGCAATGTAAAAGTCCAATATCTTTGACAAGATAGAAAACGGAGGGTTGTCAATGACTATATCATTTTGCTTGTAATCGTAAGCCTTGTAATCCTTGCCCGGATAAAAAGGCCGAACGATATTAAAGCCATTCAGACATTGCACGTTTTCATCGATATATTTTACCAAAGCGGAATAAACCGGCACGGGCGTATAACAATCGTCCGTCGTCTTCTTCGGCTTAAACTTTTCGACAAAGCCGTCATAATCATTTATAACGTCTTCGCGTCTTCTGTGCTTAACCTCGCTTACTTCCTCACCAAATAAATATAACTGCTTGCCCATAAACCCTACGGCCTCCAAATTTTATAATACCGCCAATCCAAACAGCCCTCGCCGCACTCGCTGACGCTGCAACCCGAAACGGCGCAAACGCCAAAGCCGGGGTTTTCGTGGTCTGCCTTATAAGCTATGCAGGTACGGCACAAAGCTACTTTCATAAGCGGATTGGATTTAAGGGCACGGCTTTCGCCGTGCCAAAGATTAACTACTAACAACTATTAAATAAATGCTGAAACTGCGCGAACGTATCTCTGAAGTGAAGCCTTAGTGAAGTTGCCGTTGGCGTTGCCGTTGAAGAGGTTCAAGCTCCATGCGTTCGTCGCGCTGGCCTCTGTCGAAGTCCAATACCAATCATCTTTAAGCAGACTTTTACCGGCGTACTCCAAAGCCTGATTTATGACTTTCAAATTCAGAAGTATAAAGTACATTTCGCCCAAACTCGGAATGTGCCAACCGCCTTCAATGTGAATACGGCTGTTAAGTCCTATTTCTTTAAGATGTTCCGTGTTTTGCTGTCCGTTCAGGTCTGAAAGAGCGTCAATGTATTTCGGATAATAAACGCCGTTTGTCGTGGTGTCTTTCGCCGACGTTAGGGTTATTTCCTCGCCGTCGGCTTCGTCTTCCGTGGCAACGACTAAACCCATACTACCCAATTTTATGCCGATACCTATACAATCGGCAACGACTAATTTTGCCGGATTTTCTTTTGCGTGTATTTTCTTGCCTCCGTGCAATATGAAATAAATACCGTCGGACTGCTCGCTTGGTTGCTTGTCGGTTTCCTTGTAATTCATTACAAAGTCGAATGACGCTATTGCTTCATCAACCTTGCCGCACCATTTCAATAACTCATACTTAAACCTCTGTGAGGCTGTCAAATTAGCTGGCATAACCTCGTTTGCTTCGTTCTTAATCATAGCTTTAATATTTATTTTATTCTAATTGGTTTTGCTGTTAAAATCTTATACCACGTTTTGCCGTCTATCAATTTCGGCGATTTTGATATTAGGAAAGTCGCACTTTGCTCGGCTTTTACCGAGTTTAGTATGTCGTTCACGGCTTCTTTGTTTTGCGTCCTCATGCTGTTTATCCTCCGTCCGCGATGCAAAAGACGGAGCTTCGTTCCTATTTCCAAATTTTCGCCGAATGTCAAATACCAATCGTTACGGCTGTCTTCATCCTTAGCAACGACAATACAAACGCCCGGCTTCAAACCAAAAAGTTCTACCGCTTTGACATTCAAAGAAAAATAGCCTCCTTTACGATTGACATTTATCATTTGAACGAGTGATGGTTGGGCGTGGACTTCTGACTTTCTACGCTCATATATTTTCAATTTCATACGCTCATTTTCTTTTTGTAAGCATTTGCAAACCTGTTGCAAATACGTGTGTTAATGTTGTTGTTTATTTCGCGGATTTCCCGGTATTTCAGCCCGGTAAAGCCTGATATGTCCGTTATCGACTGACGGTGTATGTTTTTGGCCTCCCATACGATTACGTCCATTGTGGGGTTGTTTCTTCTTACAAATTGCTTTATGTCGTAAATTAGCCATGCAAAACTCGGTTTCTCTTTAACGGGTTCAAAAGGCAACGGGGCATTATCCGGCAAAAGAGTAAAAAGAAGTTCGTCGGGTCTGACATAGACAAACCCCTCGCTGATATGTTTCTTACGGTATGCCTGATAAGCGTTAGTAATATGCTTGTCATAGCATAGTATTTGTTCACCTTTTCTTACCCTGCTTAATATCGACAAATAAGCGTCTTGATAGGCGTCCTCGTCAAAAAGTCCTTGCAGGGATAAACGCTCGCGCAATTTGTAATAATTCTTTTCGCACCAGCTTTCAAATGTCATTTTCATAATTTTTCAGTCTTTAAGGTAATACGGTGTCGTATATCCTGCGCCTTTCAGCGGCAAGTCCTTACACCAGCTAATCGGTTTGCTGAACAAAGCCTCAACGTCGGCAAGCGTCTGGCCGGGCGCGGCTTCCGCTATGATTTCATCGTGTATGTGGAACACGATGTTAAGTCCCTCGTGCCGGGCGCGCAATATTACCGTGCCCAATATGTCACGCGCGGTAGCCTGTACGATATTCTCCACCAGCTTGCCGCCGTATGTGCGCACTTTGCCCCACTTCTTCGTCGTTTGGTTCAAGCCCTCATACTCGATTATCTCGTGGTCGCCGCGCCAGCCGTCCTTATACTCCATTCCGACTGCCGCGCGTGGGTAACATATAGTGCGCCCACTTGGCAAGGTGACAAGCAACATACCCCAACGCTTCGTAATGGCAATGCCACGGTGTACGGTTATGGTCTGCCCGGTCTTTATGGCTGTCATGGCCGCTTTTTCAACAATGGCCCACATCTTGACAATGTTCGGGTTATTGTCGCGCCACTTGTAAACAATATCCTTTTCCTCATCTTCGGTAAGGCCCAGCCGTGAGCCGCCCATCGCCTCTAAAGCCGACACGCCGCCGCCATAACCCAACGCCAACACCGCTACTTTGCCGCGCTGCCTCAACTCGGCGTTTCGCCCGTGCTTTTCAACGGGAACTTTGAACATACGGCTGGCCGTCTCGCAATAAATGTCGCCGCCTTGACGGAACACGTCAAGCACCCAATTTTCACCGGCCAGCCACGCGATGACACGCGCCTCTATCGCCGAAAAGTCGCAAACGTGGAACGTGTGGCCCGGTGCGGCCACGAACGCCGTGCGGATAAGCTCACTTAACACCTGTGTAACGTTGGCGAAATTCATCTCGAACTCGTCCAAATCGCCATGCTTGACAAGGTAACGCGCCGTGTCTAAGTCGGTCATGTGGTTTTGAGGCAAGTTCTGTACTTGCACCAGCCGTCCTGCCCAGCGTCCCGTGCGTGCCGCGCCGCAAAACTGCAACAAGCCGTGTATTCGTCCGTCGGTGCAAACGCATTTCTGCATTGCCTCATATTTTTTGTTGCTTGTCTTTCCCATTTCGCGGCGCAAACGCAACACTTTTTGTGCTTTCGGCCAATAAACCAGCTTGCCTTCCAAATCGTCCAAATTCTTCTTGTTAAGGCTCTCAACGGTAAAGCCTGTTACTTGACTTATGAACGCTTTGATTTGTGCCGGGCTGTTAGGGTTTTCAAGCCCTGTAAGCTGCTGCGCCTCGGTTAAAAGCTGCTCTTTATACAGTTCGTCAAAACGCGCGGCGTTGTCCACGAGCGTTCTGTCAATCATCACGCCACGGTCGTTAATCTCTTGGTCAGCCGTATAAAGTTCCTCGTCGAACGCTGCCGGTTGCAAACGCCTTACTTTACGTAAAATCTGCTGCTCAACCTCCACGTCGCGGATGTTGTAAGCCTTGAACGTGGCCCAGCGGTCGGGCGCGTCCGTCGGGTAATGCCTGACAAGCCGTGTGACACCGTTCTTTGTGGTTTTCGTCGGAACTGAAAAATATCTTATCAGGGCTTTGCCCTCCTGCATCTTGCCCTCAGCCAAATTCAACACCTCGCCGCACTGGGCCAACGACAAGGGCAACCCCATACGGGCCGCGCCTACCATTGTGCAACGCCAGCCAGCCGGGTCTAACGGCTTGTCGTAGCCGTAATACTTGCTTATACAGATACGCTCGAACGCCGCGTTGAACGCCGTCTTTACAATGCTGTTGTCGGCAAGGGCGGCGCGTATGTCGCCGGGCAGTTCTTCGCCGTTGGCAAAGTCAACGCACGTCACCGGGCCACCGTCAACGCAATAGCCGAAAAGCAATATTGTGAAGTCGGGGGCTTCCACATACTTGTACACTCCGCATGATGCAAGGTCGTAGCTGCTGTAAGTTTCAATATCGATGCCTATTTCTTTCATTGTAAATGGATATGGTCTTTGTCGCCGACGGATGCCGTATTCATTGCTTACGGATACCGTTCAAATTTTGTTAAATGGCGTGTTTACCGTTGTAAAGATATGGCGTGCGGAAATGTGGGGCAGTAAAATGGCCGAAACCACCCGTTGAACGTTTTGAAGTGCTTGCAAATCCGCGCCGCCATATCTTGTGTGGGGTAAACCCCGGCGGCCCTACGCTTTTAATACATTACCGCCGGGGGGGGGCGTAACATGAAAAGAAAGAAACTTATAAATCGTCGTCGTCATCGTCGAACTCCACGCCGCCGAAATCAGCTTCAGCCGAGGCGCGTCCGCCTAAACGCTCGTCGTCCTTAAACTTCATAATGTTGTTAAGACCGCAAGCCACGCCACGGTTGCCGTTTTTGTCGTAGCCGTAGAACGACACCGAAACAACAGCCCATACGCCACTGTAAATCTCCTCCTCGTCAACAATGGGGGCTTTATTCTTGTCTACAATGCCGGGGCGTGTGTTGCACTTGGCATTTACATAGTAATGGTTTTCAAACGCTTCATCGTCCTTGTTGTCGCCGTCGTGCAAAGGCATATCGAGCTTTTTCGGCTCTTTGCCGCCCCACTTTGAGACGATTGCCGATTGTTTGGCCGTTTCAATGGCGATTTGCAAAGCCTTGATTGTTTCTTTTTCCGACTTCGGGATAAGTACGTTTGTCATATACTTGCCGTCGCCCTTGTTTTCAGGGTCGTACTTACTGAATACGTGAACGTAACTCAAACGGCACGGGCCGAATACGACCTTCGTGTCCTTAACTTGTGGTGTAATCATACTTTTGAATTTTTTAATGTTGAAAAAATTAAATGTTTATGTTCTTGAAATCGTCGGTTGCCGAATTGAACGCCGGGCGTTTGTCATCGTCGGGCACTAACGTCGGCTTACCCTGTGGCTTCGTTATGTACTCGGCGCAAAGCGACGCGAAACGCTTTTTGCCAATCAGTCTTTCGAGGTCGGTAATGCTCCGCAGCTCCGTCGGTTTGACATACGCCTCTTTCGCGTAACCCTCTTTGTCGAGCAAAGACATTACGGCTTCTTGGTCGGTTATACGCCTAATGCTTCGGCCTTCTACAATCTTGTAACCGCTATATTCGACACCGCTTAACGCCTGTTCGAGGGCGTATTCCTCAACTCCGGCGAGCCACGTCTTGATTGTAGCCAACTTCGGCAAAATGACGCTTTCCATATCCTCTTTGCCTATAAGTTTAGGGTCGGGGTTGGCGGTTGTCGTGTCAACGCAAGTTTTCGCCAAAGCCTTGCAGCGGCTCTTCACCTTGCAGAACTGACACCATGCGCCGGGGCTTTGCTTGCCCTGTCCGCTAAACGCTTCTTCGGCTTTCGGCGTAAGCACTGTGCGTGCCCACCAAAGCAAATCGGATATGCTCGTTTCAAACTCGCTTAAATTGTCGATACGTGGCTGTACGATAGTCATCTTTACACGTGTGATGTTGTATTCAAAGCTAAAAGCCTCGTATGCGCCTAATGCGTATATCTTCATCTGTGGGTTGTCGTGTGCCGACACCTTTACGCCCTTACCATACTTGAAGTCTATCACTTCCATTAAGCCGTCGGCGATAATCACCGCGTCGGCTGTTCCGAAAGCGTCGGGCACGAACTTTGAGAAATCGAGCTTAACCTCAATCAGTAGTTGCGCGTCCGCCGTTTTCGCGCGTGCGGCGTTAAACTTTTCCAACACAATGGTTTTGTACGTGTCCGTGTACTCGTCCATTTCGCCCGTATGGTATTTGTCGGCAAGCTCCGCAATCTCCTTGTCTTCACCGCTGCTGTCACGCTTCAAAAAGTCCTTTATCTTCTTGGCGCAATAAGCGTGCGCCAGCGTTCCCTCCTCGGCGTAAACGCTGCCCTTGTCTTCCACGTCCTTTTCAAGCAAGGGCGCGGCGGTGCAATTCAGCCAGCGGTGGGCTGCGCTGGGGCTTAGTAATGCGTGTTTTCTTTGCTCTGCCATAGCTCTTGATTAAAAAGGTAATTCGTTGCCGATTGTACCGTCGTTCAAAATTTTCAGCTTGGCGCATTCATCGATGAACGCTTGCCGTTTGTCAGCCGGTAACAAGCTCGGTTTCTCCGCGCCTAAAAACGCCGCAATCTGCTTGAATTGGGTCGATAACTCCTTATGATACTTTTTGTAAAGCTCGCCCGACGTGTTTTCCTTGTAATCCTCGCCCTCGATACGTAAGCGCGTTTGGTGCATTGCAGCCCTTACGTCTTCCTCGGTCAAAGATTTGGCCTTATCCTCTGTTTTGTCTGCTTGTATGCTTTCTTTTGCCGTATCTTGGCCGTTAGGTTTTACTTCGTCTTCGGCCTTGCCGGTCTGCGCAGCCCGACTTTCTGTTTTCGGCTTTCTTGTTTGACTTGCCGGTTTTTCGTCTTCCGCAGGTGTTTCTTTGGCCTCAACTTGGTTGTTAGGCTTATCGTCAACTATCGGCGCACACCAGCCTTTTGGCTGTAAAATTGCCGTTACGAGCTGCACAACTTCGGGCGTTACACCTAAATTCACCTGTACGTTAATGCTAAAATCTGTTTTCATATTTTCCCCGTTATTTAAAGTTTGACTAATGAAAAATGTAAATCACTATTACCGCCTCGGCTATCGCCAAAGCTACGAGCGCAACATCTATTACCGTGTCGCATATCTCGTCTTTGTTTATCTTTATTCTTTTCATAGATACATCGCACTCCAGCATTTGATAATTTCCGTGCCCGTCGTCACTTTCTGCCGTCCAGCCTTACGGACACGGAACTTAATCAGACCGTTAGCCGCATACCGCGCGACGGTGTGCCGGTCAATGTGTAAAGCCTTTGCCGCCTGTGTCATGCTGTACAAGCCTTTAGGGTCAACTTCGGGTCTGGTAATTATCATTGCTTGCCGTTTATGAATTTGTTAATAAAATATTCCTGTCCTTTGGCGGTGACTTTGGTCGTCACCGTCGTTATAACCGTGTCGTCGGGGCGTGTCACAACACCTTTTGTCACCTCGAACAGTCCCAGCTCCATGCTCCTTTGCGTCGGTTGGTTACGCTCCGAGCCTCCTTTCATCAGGTAGCCGTTTTCCCTCAACCATGCAAAAAGGCGTTTTTGCCCCGTATCGCATCCGTTCTGCTTGAGTATCTTCGCCAGCTCGCCAACAAGTATGCTTCTGTCTGACGCTTTCAAGGCGTTTGCGAAAAGCACCTTCGGCGCATCCGCCGCTATCTTGTCCGCCTTTTCCTTGTTCTCTACTTGTAGTTTGCTTATCCGTTCGCTCTGTCTTTTCATGGTGTCCTGTGCAATAATCAGGGCACGCGCCATAATTTCTTCGGGGGTGTCGTCAGGTTTTGCAGCTATGTATCCGCCCGTCTTGCGGATTGAAGGCAACACCTCTCCGCACACCCAGTCTTGAAACGGCTCGGCTTGTGGCTTGTCGGAGCGCATGATAACTTTGTAGAGGTTTTGTTCGCTTATATAAATAAGGTGTTGAACTCCGCCATTGGTAGGGGTATCGGTTAAAACGATACCCTTTTTTATTAGTCGTGACTTGCAATCGCTTACGTTCTTTATTTCTAACACCCTGCACACGTCGGCAAGGCAGAACAACGGTTCCTCGCTTGTTCCGGCTGTCCTTATCTCGCCGAAATGTTCGTTTTTGAAAATCTTAATTTCATTCATGGCCTTGTCAATTTTCAATGTCAGTCACTTCGGCACACGGGTTATCGATAACATATTATTGGCGTAATCCGCTTCCGTCTTGAATTTGCAGCCCATGTAATTTCCCATTTGGGTCGCCGTTACCCTGCCGCTGTCAATGGCTCTTGCGTTTGGCAAGCTAAAGCGGCGCGTTTCGCCCATAGCCATTTCAGACAAGGCAATCCTCGTTACTCGTTCTTCTTTTCCGTCCATTTTACTACAATTTGTTAAATCCGTTTACTTAATTGCTTTAACTTTTTGCGGAAAAGAAAAACCGTCGTATATTTGCATTGTAGTAGTGCTTAGTTGGGCAAACAGTCCGACGGTCTTTCTTGTGTCCGTTCTTAGTTAGTTACTTAACACGGGTGCAAAGATATGTCGAAATATCGACAATTACAAATTTTATTGTTGATATTTCGACATAATAGGATTATTTGTAATCATTCTAAATAATAAAGCAATGGTAAACAGGGACATAAACGAGCGTTTTAGGCGAATTTACACCGAATTGTATAATGGGAACGCCACGGCTATGGCCAAAGCCACTTTTATTAGTAGAAGTACAATCAACAGTATTTTAGGCATTGGCAAAAAAGAAGTTCTACCTGGCTATGACGTTATAAGGAAAATTGCCGAAATATCGTCACCAAAAATAAATGTCGAATGGCTGATTACCGGCGAGGGTGAAATGCTCGATACGGGTGACAACACCAAAGATACTCGCCCACGCGTACCATATACTGCCGCTGCCGGTACTCTAACCCAATCAGTAGACGGTATTTCCGAAAGTCAGTGCGAACGCACGCCAAGGGTTAGGAATTTCCCTACATATGATTTTACCATTGTCATACGAGGTGACTCTATGGCGCCGGAATACCAGAGCGGCGACGAGGTGGCTTGCCGCAAGATTGACAGCACTTCATTCATACAATGGGGCAAAACACACGTACTTGACACGTCGCAGGGCATTGTGATGAAAAGGATTTACGACGACGGCGACAAAATCCGTTGCGTGTCATACAATAAAGATTACCCCGATTTTTCCATTGCGAAAAACGAGATTTACTCAACAAATTTAGTCGTGGGGGTGCTTAGACTTGCTTAGTCCATAAAAACATAATGTAAAATAAAAAATTAGGTATATATGAAAAGGGTATTTTTAAGTTTATTGGTTTTTGTTTTTGCGTTTTCAGTCAAAGCACAAAATTACATTTGGCAACTTGATGAAATAGAAATGCAGGGAACATGGGAAGTTGTAAGTGTATCAGGGCAATTCAAAGGCTTTGATTATGAGTATCGCGACAAGATACCCGTATCATTTACATTTGCCGACGGTAATTATACATCAATAAATTATTCGGATAATACATGGTTTTTCAGTGGTTATATGATAACTACGGCATCAACAGGAAAATATTTTTTGCACATGACGGCAAGAGCTAATGGCAGCTCTGCAAACTTTTGGATATATGAATTTGATAATGGGAATATGACGTTAAAATCGTATGACAATACGGGCGAAATAAAATTAGTCAAACAAAATTCTACAAATATAAATTCCGTGCAAACAGAACAAAACAGTAATAGCAAAATATATTCTGTAAATGGCATAGAATTAAGTGAGCCGGTCAAAGGTATAAATATTCAGAGCGGAAAGAAATTTATTAAAAAGTAAATCATATAAAATGCAAATATTCAGCAAATCACATTTTAACATCTGTAATTTACTGAATATCAATAAAATACAATCGTGCAATCTTTTACAAGCCAAAAGGCCACCTTTTGCAATGCGATATGTAACACATTGATTTTCAATCACATATAGACAAGGTTATAATTGTTCATCATCCAACAAGACATTTGTCTTTAACTCCTCTAACTCCATTAACTTCTTTAACTCCCGGTAATAACTCCCTTAACTCCCAAAAATAAAGATATGCCTGAAAAAATAGTTGTAAAGGTTGGCAGCAACGTGCTCACCCGTGACGACGGCAAACTCGACACAACGCGCATATCCGCGCTTGTAGACCAGCTGGCATGGCTCCGCAGCCAAGGGCACGAAGTCATTTTGGTGTCGAGCGGAGCCGTAGCGTCAGGCCGTGGAGAGCTTGGAGCCGAGCCGCATCTTGACAGCGTGGAGCAGCGCCAGCTGTATTCCGCAGTAGGACAGGTGAAGCTCGTAAACATGTATTACACCCTTTTCCGCGAATACGGCATAAAGGTTGGGCAGGTGCTCACGATGAAAGAGAACTTCACTTCACCATTGGAATACTCCAACCTGCGTGCCTGCATGGCGGTGATGCTCGAAAACGGCGTACTGCCAGTTGTCAACGAGAACGACACCGTGAGCGTCACCGAGCTGATGTTCACCGACAACGACGAGCTGTCGGGACTGATGGCGCAGATGATTAAGGCCGACACGCTGATACTGCTCACCAACGTCGACGGCATTTATGACGGCAACCCCGACGACCCTTCGGCACGGCTAATAGGCCAAGTGGAGCCGGGACGCGACGTAAGCGGCTATGCTGGCAGCGGTAAAAGCAGCTTCGGACGCGGCGGAATGGCGGCCAAATGCGGCATCGCCATGCGCACGGCTGACAGCGGAATACGTGTAATCATTGCCAACGGACGGCGCGACGACGTGGTGAAAGAACTCATGCTTCACCCCGAAAACACGCCGCACACAGAATTCCTGCCCTCAAAACGCGCTGCCGAAGACAGCTTGTGACCGGAATATCAACCCACAACAACAATAAAAGCAATGACATACGAAGACATATTCAGCCGCGTAAAGGCCGCCGGACGCGAGCTTGCCGTTGTGCCGGACGACGCGAGGAACAGGGTGTTATGCGCCTTGGCCGACGCCATAACGGCAAACAAAGACGTGCTGCTGGCTGCCAATGGCGAAGACCTGAAGCGCATGGAACGCGCCAATCCGCTGTATGACCGACTGCAACTGACCGAAAAACGGCTCGCCGACATTGCCCAGGACATGCGCCATGTGGCGTCGCTGCCGTCACCATTGGGCAAAACCAGCAGCGCAAGGACGCTGCCTAACGGCCTCCGACTGCGGCGCATCAGCGTGCCGTTCGGCGTTGTCGGCGTGATATACGAAGCCCGTCCGAACGTCAGCTTCGACGTGTTCTCCCTCTGTTTCAAGTCGGGCAACGCCTGCATCCTTAAGGGAGGGCACGACGCCGACTGCTCCAACCGCGCCATAGTGGAGCTTATCCACAGCGTGCTTGAGCGTTGCGGAGTGTGCGGAAAGTCGGTTGTCGAGCTGCTTCCGGCCACCCACGAGGCCACAGGAGCGCTGCTCTCGGCCGTAGGTTACGTCGACCTGTGCATCCCGAGGGGCGGAAAAAGGCTCATTGAGTTTGTCCGCGACACGGCCAAAGTGCCCGTGATAGAGACCGGCGCAGGCGTTGTGAACACTTACTTCGACGAGTTTGGCGACACGGAGATGGGCGCACGCATCATAAACAACGCCAAGACGCGGCGCGTAAGCGTGTGCAACGCCTTGGATTGCCTCGTCGTCCACCGTGCAAGACTGGCCGACTTGCCTGCCCTGTGCTCACCGCTTGGCAAGAGCAACGTCGTGATTTACGCCGACGAAGACGCCTACACGGCCTTGGACGGCCACTATCCGCAGGCTCTCTTGCGACATGCCACCGCTGAAAGTTACGGCACCGAGTTCATGGATTACGCCATGTCGGTAAAGACAGTGCCGTCAATCGACACTGCATTGGAGCACATCTCACACTTCGGTTCAGGCCACAGCGAGTGCATAATAACGCAGGACGAAGGCCGGGCACGCCTGTTTCAGGCCAAGGTCGATGCCGCCTGCGTGTACTGGAACGCGCCGACGAGCTTCACGGACGGCGCCCAGTTCGGCCTCGGAGCAGAGATAGGAATAAGTACACAGAAGCTCGGACCGCGCGGTCCGATGGGCCTTGAAGAGCTGACTACATACAAGTGGCTCATCGAAGGAGAAGGACAAGTAAGGGAATAAGATATTAAAGCAGCCCCCTCCCGACCTCCCCGTGGGGAGGGGACATATAGCTTTTGCTAATCACACTCCTCCCCACGGGGAGGTTGGGAGGGGGATTTAAACATCAAACGACAATGAGGACATTCATCAACGTTGAAGACCTTGGCGGCCTTAGTGGGGCTTTGGCCGAGGCAAAAGAGATTAAACAGGACAGATATAAATACCAGCAGCTTGGCAAGAACAAGACTTTGCTGATGATATTCTTCAACAACAGCCTGCGCACACGCCTCAGTACGCAGAAAGCCGCGACAAACCTTGGCATGAACGTAATAGTGCTTGACGTGAACGCCGGTGCGTGGAAGCTGGAGACGGAGCGCGGAGTAATCATGGACGGGGACAAAAGCGAGCACCTGCTTGAGGCCATTCCGGTAATGGGATGCTACTGCGACATCATTGGAGTGCGCTCGTTCGCCGGGCTGACCGACCGCGAATATGACTATGCGGAGACGGTGCTCCAGCAGTTCATCAGGTACAGCGGACGACCCGTTTTCGCAATGGAAACGGCCACGGTACACCCCCTCCAGGCGTTCGCCGACCTGATAACGATAGAGGAACACAAGACGAAGGCGCGCCCGAAGGTCGTCCTCACGTGGGCACCCCACTGCCGCGCACTGCCGCAGGCCGTGCCAAACTCGTTCGCACAGTGGATGAACGCCGCCGACGTTGACTTCGTAATAACCCACCCCGAGGGCTACGAGCTTGACCCGAAGTTCACCGCCGGGGCGCGCATCGAGTACAACCAGATGAAAGCTCTTGAGGGAGCTGACTTCGTTTACGCGAAGAACTGGAGCTGTCCGGGCGTAACCAATCCGGCTGACTACGGCAAGATACTCTCCAAAGACATGTCGTGGACCATCGACAAGGCGCACATGGACGTGACCGATAACGGCAAATTCATGCACTGCCTGCCCGTGCGCCGCGGACTTATCGTTACCGACGACGTGATAGAAAGCCCCGATTCGTTAGTCATTCCCGAAGCCGCCAACCGAGAGATTTCGGCCGAAGTGGTGATAAAAAGGATGTTGGAGAGGATATAAAAACAGGGAAAGCCCCACCCGGCCTCCCCATGGAGGGGTCCGGGTGGGGCTTTTCCGTACGGCCTTTACAACTAATTGACAATCAACACCTTACACACGGCCTTACAAAAGGCTGTGTTTTGCGTTGTAAAACACGGCAAATTAGAAGCCAAAAGGCCGCCTTTTACGCGGTAAAAGGCGGCCTTTTGCATCGCCGTTGTTATCAACCCTCCTTATGATGGATGTTCCACGAATGATGCTCAATATACATTTAGAATGTCATGAAAAGTCTTAATAATGTCTTTTCTTGATTGTTTATTCACTTATTCTTAACTCGTTTGGCAGAGTTTCAACAGGAACATCTTGACCTGATTGATCTTTACCATATATCACAGAACCATCCGAATCGTATTGTTTGCAATCAATGCCCAATTCTTTGTTCATTTTCATTACTTCATCAAATATTTCTTGAAGACACGATGCAGCAGTTCCAAATTCTTGATTGCCTGACACATATTGCTTCATAGCAATTTGATATAAACGATTGTACTCTCTGTTAAGTTCTATACAAGCGTTACGAGTCCTATTTAGGACTCTTTTCTCTGGTTCTTCATCCGCGCAACTTCCGAAACAGAAACAAGTGAAAATTGCAACTGCAAATAGTTTTGAAAAGTGTTTCATAATTAATTAGGCGTCACAGCTGGCTTCAAACTGACTTTTAAATTAGTATGTTTTTGCCATACAAATAAAAAACGTGAAGCCAACTTATTACCCGTCTCACTGTATAAAGGCCTTCGCATCGCCCTGCTTGTAGAAACGAGCAACACGAAAGCCCCACGTAGATGTAAATATATTATCACCCACCCTCTGCTATGACTTATATGCCACAGCATTTCGCGTGAATGTATATAATACACCTCAAGGAGCGTTTCTCGTTGCTTAGTCCTGACAAGCAGTTAAGAGTTTGCGAAGTTCTTATACAGTCAAAACTGAAGCGTTAAGATACGCCTTTTATTATGTATGTGTCTGTTTTTGTATAAATCTTATTTTGACTTCCTACATTCCACAGACCTTACAAAGATACATGTTTTTAATGAGACATTTTTTATGTTTTCTCAAAATAATCTAACCAAGCGAAAATTATTAACCATTATTAAGAAATATGATATTGGATGATACTTAATGAGACAAACTTCAAAAAAGGTTTTAGTATTTAATCTTTGCTAATTCAATATTTTACATTATAGCCTTTTCATATAAAAGAATACCTAAGACACACTATAAACATTACGAACATCTTTTTCAAGAAGATATAAAAAGAAATGAAAGCGCGACGTTTTCACCGCCAACAAGAACAGTAAACGCCGTCCAAACGCATTGTTTGGACGGCGTTTATTATGCCGCTCATAACTTATTGACAACCAATGTCTTACGCTCGGCTTTGCAAAAGGCCGTGTTTTACGTTGCGAAAGACGGCAAATTGAAAGCCAAAAGGCCACCTTTTACGCGGTAAAAGGTGGCCTTTTGCATAGTGGCTGTTGTCAGTCCTGCTTACGGTTGATGTTTCGCGGATGGTGCTCAAGTATCTCCTGACGCAGCGCGTGGCTGTCGATGTGGGTGTAAATCTCGGTCGTGCCGATGCTCTCGTGCCCCAGCATGGCCTGTATCGCGCGCAGGTCGGCACCGCCTTCGAGCAGCGCCGTGGCGAAGCTGTGGCGCAGGGTGTGGGGGCTTATGGTCTTCTTTATGCCGGCTTCTGTGCCGAGACGCTTGACGATTATCAGTATCATGGTGCGTGTAAGGTGCGCTCCGCGGCGGTTGAGGAACACGTAATCCTCCTCGCCAGGCTTGATGTCCATGCGGCAGCGGTCGTCAAACCACAGCCGGAGCTGGTTCACCGCGCTCTCGGATATGGGCACAAGCCGCTCCTTCCGCCCCTTGCCGGTAACGCGGATGAAGCGTTCGTCAAGGTAAAGGTCTGAAAGGCGCAGCGTAACAAGCTCGCTCACACGCAGTCCGCAGCTGAAAAGCACCTCCAAGATGGCCTTGTTCCTTTGCCCTTCCCACTTTGAAAGGTCGACGGCCTGCTCCAGCATGTCTACCTCTTCGGTAGTAAGCACTTCGGGCAGATGGCCGTCAGTCTGCGGCGACTCAAGCAGTTCCGTAGGGTCTTCGGCAACGTAACCGTCAATAAGGAGGAAGCGGTAAAACGACCTTACGCCGCTAAGTATGCGGCACTGGGTGCGCGGACTCACGCCGATGTCGTGCAGCGAGGCGGCGAAGGCGCGCAGGTCGTCGAGCTTGGCGGCCTGCGGCTCGATGCCCTCGGACGCGAGGAAGCGCAGCAGTTTGTCGATGTCGTGCATGTAAGCGTCGAGCGTGTTCGGCGTGAAATTGCGCTCCAGTTTCATGTACCGGCGGTAAGCGTCGGCGATATTAACCGTTTTTTTGTTCGTAGTTACCATATATTTTTGTACTTTTGCAATGCAGTGCGCCGCATAGTTTGCAGTATGGCGGCGTTTCGGTGCAAAGTTAAGAAAAAATGACTGATTATGAAAATACTCGTACTTAACGGCCCCAACCTCAACCTTTTAGGGCGCCGCGAGCCCGGCGTGTACGGCTCCGTGTCGTTCGAAGATTACCTGCCGCAGCTGCGCAAAGCCTTTCCCGGCGTGGAGATAGGCTATTTCCAGAGCAACGTGGAGGGCGTGATGATTGACAAGATGCAGGAAGTGGGCTTCACGTATGACGGCATCGTGCTCAACGCCGGCGCCTACACGCACACCAGCGTGGCGCTGTACGACTGCATACGCGCGATAAAGTGCCCCGTCGTTGAGGTTCACATATCCAACGTACACACGCGAGAGGACTTCCGCCACAAGTCGATGCTCTCCGCCGCATGCCTCGGAGTAATATGCGGTTTCGGGCTTGACTCGTACAGGCTGGCGGTAAGCGCGTTGTTAGGACCTACCCCAACCCCATCCCGAAAGGAAGGGCTTTAATAGCCTTGCACGCTGTTCCGGTCTGCCGTTTTACAATATCCCATCCGCCTTATCTGCCATATTCCGCCGGCAAAGCACATCAAGCACCCTCCCCTCGGGAGGGCGGGGATGGGTATTTGATTTATAATACTGTTTTCATATGACACCTGAATTAGAGAATTATGTCCTTGCCCATTCCGACCCTGAGGGCGACTACCTCTACCGCCTGTGGCGAGCCACCAACATACACCTGCTGCACGGGCGCATGGCCAGCGGCCACCTGCAAGGCCGGTTGCTGAAGATGCTCGTGCGCATGATACGCCCCAAGAACATACTTGAGGTGGGAACGTTCAGCGGCTACAGCGCAATATGCATGGCGGAGGGTCTTGACCGTGGCGGAACGGTGTACACTTACGAGATAAACGACGAGCTGGAGGACTTCACCCGGCCGTGGATTGAAGGCTCGCCCGTGGCCGACCGCATACGCTTCATCATCGGCGACGCCCTGACAGAAGCCCCGAAGCTCGGCGTAGAGTTCGACATGACATTCATAGACGGCGACAAGCGCACTTACATTGACACTTACGAGATGGCTCTCAACGTGCTGCGCCCCGGCGGTTTCATCCTCGCCGACAACACGCTTTGGGACGGCCACGTGCTTGAAAAACCGCGCCCCTCCGACCGCCAGACAGCCGGCATAGAGGCGTTTAACGACTATGTGGCCGCCGACAACCGCGTAGAGAAAGTCATTCTGCCGCTAAGGGACGGGCTGACTTTGATCAGGAAGAAATAAACGACCCACCCCAACCCTCCCGAAGGGAGGGAGCTTGATTACCTTTTGCCTATTGTTCTCTGGCAAGGCACATCAGCCTTATCAGCCGTATTTATCCCATCCGCCACCTATCCGGCCTATAAGCCCTATGAGATCAATAGGCCGGATAAGCCCAATACAAATCCATTTGACAACAGCATATCAAGCCCCCTCCCTTCGGGAGGGCTGGGGTGGGTATTGGTTAAGCCGCCTTGTAACGGTTTCCCGGTATTGTCTGTAAAGATTTTATCAAACGTTTTGTTATTTAAACCTTTTTCACTATATTTGCTCCGCAATGCCTTTGCGAAGCCATGAAAACGCTCTTAACCATAATATTTACAGCCATCATGCTCGCGTCTTGCGGCGAGAAGGAGCAGCGGAGCATACTGCCCGAAGGGTGTGAGCTGCATGCTGGCGACGTGGTTTTCCGCCGGGGCAGCGGTCTTACGAGCCATGCCGTGCTGGCTGCGGACAGATATGGGGCGTATTCTCATATCGGGATAGTGGTTGACTCGTGCGGAGTGATGATGGTGGTGCACGCCGTTCCGGGCGAGCCTGACTACGAGGGCGACCCCGACCGCGTTAAGATGGACACCCCGAAGCGGTTTTTCTCGTCGATGAACGCAAGGATTGGCGAGGTGAAACGACTATGCGGAGACTCGGCCACGGCGGCGCGTGCGGCGCGTTTCGCCATGGAAGTGTACCGTAGGGGCACGCTGTTCGACCATGACTACGACGATTCTGACACCACGAAGATGTACTGCTGCGAGCTGGTTGACTTCGTTTACCGCAAGGCCGGGCGGCCTCTCGCCGGACGGAAGAGGCACAATTTCCACCTGCCGGGACTCGACCCGATATGCTGCATACTGCCGTCGGACATCTGCAACAACACCGCCCTGACAACGATTGTGACTTTTTAACCCAATATTAACTTAAAACATTAACGACATGAAGAAACTATTTGGATTTTTGGTGGCCGTCGTAGCCATCATGGCAATGGCCTCGTGCGGAGGCGGCGGCAACACTCCCAAGGGCGTAGCCGAGCAGTTTATCAAGGCAATCCAGAAGCAGGACGGCAAAAAAATGGCCGAGCTCGTGTACTTCAAGGAGGACAAAGCCCCGAAGACCGACGCCGAGAAAGAACAGCTTGTGGCTATGATGCAGAGCAAGGTGAGCACCACTTACGCAAACAACGGCGAACTGAAGTCATACGAAATCCTGTCAGAGGAAATATCTGAGGACGGCACCGAGGCCGTGGTAAAAGCCAAAATGGAGTTCGAGAAGAAGACTTCTGACGAAAACATCAAGCTCAAGAAGGACGCCGAAGGCAACTGGAAAATAGACATGAGCAAGTAAACCTGCGTGCCGCCGGCATGCCGAAGCGGCACAACCAAATACAAGCTGGCAAACCATTGATTATCAGCTTGTTGGCAAAAGGCCACCTTTTACGCTGTAAAAGGTGGCCTTTTGGCGTGTAATTGACGGCCTTTTGCATCGCAATTTGCCGTGTTTTAAATTGAGATAACCTGATTGCCGGATTTCACTTAACTGCAAACGAGGCTTCTAATCCACGATTTCAAAGCGCACAAGCATGGAATAACGCTTCCAGATTGTGCGGAAGCTGTCGAATGACGAGGCGTCAGACGACAGCACGTTGCTTTGCGCCAACGGGGACATTCCGTCATTTTCCTCCACAATGCGCATGACATCGCCCAGCTTCTTGCCCAAGGCTTCCACGAGATAGGCCGCCTTACGCTGCGCCGCCTTCAAGGCTTCAATCTTTCCCTGCCGGTGATACACAAGGATGTCCTTGTTCTCCAATTCGCCTATGCGCATGGTGTTGACACCCCGCGTGTCGATACGCTTTATTATCTCGTCTATCTGGTTAAAATCCGTCAGCGTAATGTCGAACTTCTTGGAAACAAGGAAGTCGCGCCCCTGCTGCCGCCAATAGTCGCCTATCTCCTGCGTGCGGACGGCATTCTGCGGCACGCCCGCCTCGGCCAAAACGCGGCGCAGACCCTGCTCTATCTCCTCCAGAGGCACCTTGGTACGGTAATCTTCAGGCTTCGACTTGCCGTCAAACTCTTCCTTAAAGTACTCGCGGATTTCGATAAGATAATGGATTTTGTCAGGTACAATCTCGATTTCCGACGTGCCCGTAACCTCTACATAACGCCCGTCGGCCTGCGCCTGCAACTGTAGCGTTGCCGACATCAGCACTGCAAACAATAATGTTCTGATTTTCATATCCACGCTTTGTTTATTATTTAACGTATTTGCCACTGCACCAAAGATACGAAATTCCGGCAACAACGGCAAGCAGACGGGCATTATTAGGCCAACGTTTCCGCATTATTCGGTTTTTCTTCGTTTATTCAAACGATTTTTCGTAAGTTTGCAGTTGATTTGAAACAAACATAAGGTAAATGCAAGGAAGTTACAGGAAGTCAACGGGAGTTAGGCTCCCTTACGGTCGCCCGGAGTTAAAGGACAATAGCTTCAGAGGGTTATGTCCTTTAACTTCCTGAACGAGCGCAGCGAGTGATTAACTCCAGTTAACTCCATATAACTCCCTGACAAATAAAGGATATTCATTAAAACAAAACGGAAAAACAATGCAAGAGACAAGGCAAAACCGAATAGCAAGGCTGCTGCAAAAGGAGCTTAGCCTGATTTTCCAGTCGCAGACGCGCTCGATGCACGGCGTATTGGTAAGCGTGACGCGCTGCCGCGTAAGCCCCGACCTGAGCATCTGCACGGCCTACCTGAGCATATTCCCCTCAAGCAAGGCGGACGAAATAATAAAGAACGTCACCGCAAACGAGAAGACCATACGCTACGAACTGGGCACACGCGTGCGCAACCAGCTGCGCATAATACCCGAACTGCGCTTCTTCGTGGACGACTCGCTTGACTACATAGAGCACATTGACGAGCTGCTGAAGAAATGAACTTCCCGTTTTACATAGCACGCCGGTATCTGTTCTCGAAAAAGAGCACGCACGTAATCAACCTGATAAGCGGCATAAGCGCCGTAGGCGTGGCAGTGGCAACGATGGCACTTGTGGTGACACTTAGCGTATTCAATGGTTTCCACGACCTCGTGGCGACGTTCCTCACGGCCTTCGACCCACAGATACAGGTTGTGCCGACCAAGGGGAAGACCGCCCCGGCTGACGACCCTGTGCTGCAGAAGATACGCACGCTGCCCGAAATAGACGTGGCTACGGAAAGCGTAGAGGACCAGGCTCTGGCCGTGTACAAAGGCAAACAGGCTATGGTGACGGTGAAAGGCGTTGACGACAACTTCGACCAGCTGACACATATCAACGACATACTCTACGGCGACGGCGAGTTTTCACTGCACGCGGCCAACCTTGAATACGGCACGGTGGGCATACGCCTGGCCGACCAGTTAGGCATGGCGGCCGACTGGGACGGCTACCTAAACATATATGCGCCACAACGCGAGGGGCAACTCGACATGATGAACCCGACCGAAGGCTTCGTCGAGGACTCTCTGATATCGCCGGGCGCGGTGTTTATGGTGAGAAACGCACGCTACGACGCCAGCTACATAGTGACCTCCATAGGCTTCGCACGCCGGCTTTTCAACCAGCAGGGCATGCTGTCGCAGCTCGAAATAAGGCTGAAACCGGGTAGCAACCTTGACGCGGTGAAGGCGGAAATGAGGGAGATTGCCGGCGGGAAATACCGCGTGCTGGACCGTATGGAACAGCAGGCCGACACGTTCAGGATAATGAAAATAGAAAAGTTCATCGCCTACATATTCCTTACGTTCATACTGGCCGTGGCCTGCTTCAACATAATAGGCTCGCTGTCGATGCTCATAATAGACAAGAAGGACGACGTGGCGACGCTGCGCAACATGGGCGCAACTGACAAGCAGATAACGCGCATCTTCCTCTTCGAGGGGCGCATGATTTCGGTCATCGGCGCAGTCATAGGCATTCTGCTGGGTCTGCTGCTGTGCTGGCTGCAACAGGAATACGGCCTCGTGGCCCTGGGACAGAGCAGCGGCTCGTTCGTTGTCGACGCTTATCCGGTAAGCGTACACCCGGAAGACATCATCGTTGTGTTCCTAACAGTGGTTGCCGTGGGATTTGTCTCGGTGTGGTATCCCGTGAGATATTTTGCCAAGAGGCTGCTTTGAAAAGGGAGTTAAGGAGTAAAGAAGTAAAGGAGTTAAGACAAATGCCTTGCTGGTTGCACTTGTCCAATTTGATTTATTAATCAGAAAGACAATTTTAATACAACCGGCAAGGCATTTGTCTTAACTCCTTTACTTCTTTACTACTTAACTCCCCATGATTTATCTTTCCGCCCAGTCGCCCCTATCAAGGTTCCTGTAACTTATGGCTTCGGCCAGATGCTGCTCCTGAACGTCGGTCGAAGCGTCGAGGTCGGCAATGGTACGCGCCACCTTCAATATGCGGTTATATGCCCGGGCGGACAGGTTCAGCCGCTCCATAGCCATGCGCAGCAGCTCTATTCCGGCAGAATCAGGCTCGGCATACTGGTGAATCATCCGCTCGGACATCTGCGCGTTGCAGTGGACTCCGCGGCATTCGCGGAAGCGTTGCTCCTGTATCTGCCGCGCATTGATTACACGCTGGCGTATGCTTGCGCTGCTTTCGCCCTGCGCCGTGCGCGAGATGTCCTTGAAAGGCACGGGCGTTATCTCTACCTGTATGTCGATGCGGTCGAGCAACGGGCCGCTGATTTTGTTCAAATAACGCTGGATTTGCCCCGGCGTACACACGCACTTGTGGGTAGGGTCGTTGTGATAGCCACACGGACAGGGGTTCATCGAGGCCACAAACATGAACGAACAGGGATATTCAACGGTGTACTTGGCACGCGAAATGGTGATTTTGCGGTCTTCCAAAGGTTGGCGCAGCACTTCAAGCGTGGCCTTGTTGAACTCCGGCAATTCGTCGGCGAAGAGCACGCCGTTGTGCGCAAGGGAGATTTCACCCGGCTGCGGGCTGGCTCCTCCGCCCACCAAGGCAACCTGTGAGATGGTGTGGTGGGGCGCGCGGAACGGCCTTTGGGAAATCAAAGACATGTCGCGCCCAAGCTTTCCGGCTACCGAATGTATCTGCGTTGTCTCAAGACTTTCCGCCAAAGAGAGCGGCGGAAGTATGGAGGGAAGCCGCTTTGCCATCATCGACTTGCCGCTGCCCGGAGGGCCTATCATTATCATGTTGTGGCCGCCGGCTGCCGCTACCTCCATCGCACGCTTGACACTCTCCTGGCCGCGGACGTCGGCAAAGTCCAAATCAAACTTGCTCTGCTGCTCGTAAAACTCGCGGCGCGTGTCTATGACGGTAGGCTCGAAGCCCGTCTCTCCGTTGAAAAAGCGCACTACATCGAGGATTGAGTCCATGCCGTAGACATCAAGCCTGTTGACAACGGCTGCCTCACGGATGTTCTGACGGGGCACTATCAGCCCCTTAAACTCTTCTTTACGTGCACGTATGGCTATAGGCAAAGCACCGCGCACAGGCTGTATCTTGCCGTCAAGGCCAAGCTCCCCGACAAGCATATACCGCGAAAGGACGTCTGCCTTGACCTTACCCATAGCGGCAAGAAGCCCGATGGCGATGGGAAGGTCGTACGAGCTGCCCTCCTTACGCAGGTCGGCAGGAGCCATGTTTATTGTGATGTCGGCCACAGGAAGGCGTATGCCGTTGTTCTTCAACGCTGCGACAATGCGGTCGCGGCTCTCTTTCACTGCCGTGTCTGCAAGCCCGGTGAGATGGAACATCACGCCTTTCGACATACTTACCTCGACTGTAACGGTAGTAACATCAAGACCGTTTACAGCCGCGCAAAACGTCTTTACAAGCATGAAATAGATTAGTTTAACAGTGTTTTCAGCTTAGATTCGAAATCTCCCGCCTTCAAGTTGCGTTCGATTATACGTCCTTGTGCGTTGTATAAGATGTTCTCATTCACTCCGCCGAAACCGAAAATATCCATCAGCGGACTGTTGAACATCATTTGGTCGCACACGAATATAGTGCCGGTAGAATCATTGCGGAGCGAACGTTTACAGTCGTCAATACCGGCGTCAAGGCTCACGCCAAGCAAAGCGAGACGGTCGCCATAATCGCTTTTCATACGGCTCAAACGGTCACGCACTGTCCGGCTCTCGTAATTCCAGTTCGCCCATGTGTACACTACTGCCACACGCCCCTTCAGCTTGGCGTCTGTCACATCAGCACCATAAACGTCTTTCACAGCAAATTTCGGCAGGCTGGCACCCACCACTCCGTTTTTCGCATCTTTGACATATCGCGACATACGGGCAACTTGACCGTTCTTGGGCTGCGCCTTGTAAACTATTGATACAAGCTGTTCGGCCTTTTCTATTTCATTACGGCTTGGAACGCCGCTGCCACCGACAAAATATTTCCGCAGGATATAAACGCTTACAGGCGACTCCGGGTTGTTCCTTACAAACTTCTCGGCATATTCCATCACTTCAGGAGGCGAAGCCTTGGCTATCTGCTGACGAAAACCGTTCATCAGTTTGTTCTCGTCAGTGCCTTCGATTTCTATCTCCTTGAGGTGCGAGGCGTCGCCCTTTATCGTGACAGACTTGCCCGGTTCAACAAACACCGGCTGTTCCGAAAAGTTCGGAAAAACAATCATTATGGTGCCGTTTTCCTTGCAAGGCGTCTCAAAGGCAAAACGGCCGCCCTCGACTTTTATCGTATCGACACCGTCGAAGACACCGTCAGGACTGTAAACATAAAACTCACCTTGGTTCAGGTTGAGTAACCGGCCCTCCAAGCTGAAGTAACCTCTGCGTGAACCGCAGGCAACCAAAACCAAGGTGAGTATAAAGATATGTATAAGCCGCTTCATGCGTCAGCCTTGTTTATTTGCTGACGTTTGACAGCTCAAGGTCGTTGTTAGCGTAAGTTGAGAGTGAAGAATCCTTCTGCAAAGCGCTCTTCAGGTAAGAAGAAGCTGCATCATTGTTGCCCTGACGTGCGTTAAGGATAGCCTGCAAGTAGTCAGTCATTGCATCCTTGTTCTCGATGTTGCCGAGAGTTGTTGCCGCACCAGCGTAGTTCTTGTTAAGAATCTGTGCCAAAGCAGTAGTGTTGCAGTTGATGCCATTGAGGTTCTGCTCTGCTGTTGCATAGTCACCCTTTGCAAGGTTGAGCGTACCGAGCACCTTGTTGTAATCGCTTACAGTGTTGCCCTTTGCGATGTAATTCTCAGCCTCTGCAATATTTCCTTCCTTCAAAGCCAAAAGACCGAGGTTTGCGTTAACTTCAGCTGCGTTGCCGTTGATGCTCTGAGCCTTTGACAGATAGTTCTTAGCCTCTGCGTCGTTGCCCTTTGCAAACTCGATGGCTGCAACGTTGTTGTATGCGCGGTAGTCGTTAGGATAAACTTCAGTGGTCTTCTTGTAGATTGCCTCCTTAGCGTCGAGGTTGTCCTCAAGGGTTGCAGCGTACAGCATTTCGTCAACGCTCAACTGTGCAGCGTCGCTCTTGTACTGCTCCTTGATTTGCTCGTCGCTGCGTCCGATTGTCTCATAGTTGATGATGAGGCGTGAACGGCGGAGTTCAGGAAGGATGCCGTCAGCAAGCTCGCGGAAGCCAGCAGACATGTTGCGGATTTGCTGCTCGCGCTCTTCCGGATCCTGATACATAGAGAGAACACGGAGTATTACGTCCTTGTCCTGGATGTTTGAAGCAGCAACCAGCTTCTGGAAGCCGTCCCAGTCCTGTGCGGTGTACTTGCCGGTAACGTCGCCTGCAAGTTCAGCTTCCTTGAGCTGCTTCTCCGCATAGTCTACAGACACGTCCTGACGCTTGCTTGCCAACTTGTCGTTGAACTCGACACCACCATCAGGAGATGCGTAAGCAAGAACCTCTACGTTCTTCAGGTTCAGCTTCTCCTGGTTGTCGTTAATGTCCTTAAGCAGCTTCACGAATTCCTGAACAGAATTGTTCTTCAGCTCGCTCTTGCGAAGGTTTGCCTGATTGATGAGGAACTTGATTTGAGATTCCTGCCTCTGGGCGCGTACACGCTGGAAAGTATCGGGAGCGATGCAAGCTCCGCTGCCTGCAAGAGTCTTCGTATAGAGTTCAGATGTAGCGATTACACCTTCCGCAACCTTAACGGCAGGAACTTCTATCTTCTTTTTCTTCTTGCCATAATATGCGTCGAAAGTCATATAAAGGTCGCTCTTCTGCATGTCAGGAACATACTTGTAGTTGGCCTTCATGGTGTAGTTGCCGCCCATTTTGTAAGAGATGGTCTGGTCATTGCCTTCTACCTTTTCGCCCTGGAATGTCGCAGCCTGTCCCTGTGCCACCTGTCCGTCGCCGTAACGCAACTCGGGAACAACAGTAACAACGGCCTTCTTCTTCAGATACTTCTCCGGGAAGGTTCCGTCAATTGTAACAGCTACCTGTCCGCCCTTTGACTCGAGGGGATTAGGAGTTACTTTGAAATTGTCGGCAGAGAGTTCACCCAACTTGGTTGAACAAGACGACAGTGCAAGCACTGAAGCCGCCGAGAACAATAAGATAAGATTTTTTTTCATAATGAAAGGTTTTTAGATAGATGTGCCGCGAGCGGGACTCGAACCCGCACAGCCATTTCTGGCCAAGGGATTTTAAGTCCCTCGTGTCTACCAATTCCACCATTGCGGCGGCACTGGAGCGGCAAACGGGACTCGGACCCGCGACCTCAACCTTGGCAAGGTTGCGCTCTACCAACTGAGCTATTGCCGCATAAAGTATTGCAAAGATAAGCCTATTTCTCGAAAGCGCAAATTAATTTACACATTTTAATGTTAAAACGTGTCAATTGTTCACATAGAGAACCGTTCCGTTTGATGTCGCATTATAATATATTAACCGTTTTCCACCTTCATCGCTTATAACAAGTCCGCCGTTGTTCATGTCATATTTACGGTGACATTCTGGACATTCAGCCGTACCGTCAGAGGCCATTGAAATCTTTTTGTACAGTCCTTCATTATCCAAGCAGTTAGGACAAAGGCTGTCATAAGCATCTATTTTCGCATTGGAAACACGCAAAGTACCATAACCTACGATAATTCCGTAAGCCGGATATTGGCCAAGAATGGTTGTCGCCTGCTGCGCTATCCATGTTTTAGGCACACGGTCAGACAAGCCTTGATTCGTTGTAAAGCGGTAATAATCGCCCTCCACCGAAATACAGCAGAATATTCCCGGCGACATGGAATTTATCGCGGAAGCAAGCGCAGGACTTTTGTTGCCGGTGTTATCGAATCTAAACAGGCACGGGTAATCACTATACTCGTTTTCCGCCTCTCCGCAACCGGTGAAAAAAACTGCTGAAAGCAGTATTATTATATAATAGGTGTAACGTTTCATCTTTTTACTTGATTGAATAGGACGAATAAGACTTATATGGCCGATAAGGGCTGTGTGTCATGACGGCGCACGCCTATGCGTCACCGCCCGAGCAGCGTTTTCTCTGCCTGTTCCACCCTATCAAACGTGAAACCGGCGATGATATTGTCCATCAATGCGCTGATTTTATCGTTGCAAAGGTTGCCGATTGAGCCTTCATGGGTGTGACGGATGTCCTTGTTAGGCGTGAAACGGCCTGCCTCGATGTCGAGTCCCACCTTCTTGTAAGCGTCGCGGAAGGGCATTCCTTCTGCTGCAAGGCGGTTGACTTCCTCAACGGAGAACATCAGGTCATAGCGCGCATCGTCAAGGATGTGCTCGTTCACCTCCATCTTGTTTACGATGTAAGCAGCCATGCGCAGGCAATCCTTCAGCTCGCCGAACGCAGGCAGAAACTCCTCCTTTATTATTTGCAGGTCGCGAAAATATCCCGAAGGCAGGTTGTTCATTATCAGCGTGATTTGCTGTGGCAGCGACTGCAGCTTGTTGCACTTGGCGCGTATCAGCTCGAACACGTCCGGATTCTTCTTGTGCGGCATGATGCTGCTGCCCGTCGTGCATTCTTTAGGCAGACGGACGAAGCCGAAGTTCTGGCTGTTGAACAGGCAGGCATCGAAGGCCATCTTGGCCAGCGTGCCGGCAACCGAGGCCATAGCGAAGGCCGTGTTGCGCTCGGTCTTGCCGCGTCCCATCTGCGCGTACACCACGTTGTAGTCCATCGTGTCGAAGCCCAGCAGGCGTGTCGTCATGCCGCGGTCGAGCGGAAACGACGAGCCATAGCCCGCCGCGCTGCCCAATGGGTTGCGGTTGGCCATGCGCCATGCGGCCTGAAGAAACAGCATGTCGTCGGCAAGGCTCTCCGCGTAAGCGCCGAACCACAAGCCGAACGAGCTTGGCATCGCCACTTGCAGATGCGTGTAGCCGGGCATGAGTACGTTTTTGTACTCGCCACTTTTCTGCAACAGTTCGTCGAAGAGAGCCTTCACAAGCCCCACTATTTCCTTTATCTCGTTGCGTATAAACAGCTTCAGGTCGACAAGCACCTGGTCGTTCCTCGACCGTCCGCTGTGTATCTTCTTGCCCATGTCGCCGAGACGGCGCGTAAGCATCAGCTCGACCTGCGAGTGAACGTCCTCAACGCCATCCTCGATGGCGAACTCTCCACTCTCGCATGCGGCGTAGATGCGCTTCAGTTCGGCAAGAAGCTGCTCCAGCTCGGCCTTTTCCAGCAGTCCGATTGACTCCAACATGGTGATGTGCGCCATGCTCCCGAGAACGTCGTACTTGGCGAGATACATGTCCATCTCGCGGTCGCGCCCCACCGTAAAGCGTTCAATCTCCTTGTTTATGGAGAAGTTTTTTTCCCAAAGTTTCATTCTTTTTTCAGTTACGAGTGACAAGTTGACAAGCAAACAAGCATATTTCCTTAGGCAAACAAGCCCTAAAGACAGTCTTGTCTGCTTGTCCCTTGTATCTTGTCTGCTAAAAAATCAGTACGGCAGCATTGCCAGCGCGTCGGCTATCTTGTCGACGCCTTCCTGCAGTTTTCCGCCCACCATAGGCTTGAGGAACAGCGGAATGTCGGCCTTCACCGTAACGCGCATCTTGCACGTGGTGTCGGTTACGGGCAACAGCTGCACCCACAGGTTCATCGGCACGGGCGAGTTTTCGGTCTCGAACTTGATGCACTTAGGCTCGTCACGCTCCACAATGCGCAGCTTGATTGCGCCAACAGGCGGCACGCTTACGCTCACCGTGTCGTGGTCGAACGAGAGTTGCCCGGCCTTGTCGGCCGGAATGCGGTCTTTCACGCGTTCTATGTTGTTGAGGTCGCTAAGCGTGCTGTACACAACGCCTTGCGGATGTGGAATTTGTTTTATTCCGCTTTCGTATTTGCTCATAATCAGAAGCCCCCTCCCAACCTCCCCGAGGGGAGGCGATAAGGGATGTATAAGCCCCCACCCAACCTCCCCGAGGGGAGGGGAAAGGATGCTTTCGGTTAATAATATTTATATAAATGTCAATCGTCCGCCGCCGTCCTCCCCTCGGAGAGGACGGGAGGGGGCTTTTACTTCATCCAGTTTGCCGGATCCTTGCGCCACTCGTGCAGCAGCTCTACGTCCTTCTCGGTGATGTAGCCTGTCGCCACGGCCTCTTCCACCACGTGCTCGTAGTCGGTCAGTGTGACGAGCGTCACGCCTGCATCCTCAAACGCCTTTTGCGCCACGGGGAAGCCGTAAGTGTATGACGCCACCATGCCCACAACCTCGAAGCCGGCCGCGCGCAGCGCCTCTACAGCCTTCAGGCTGCTTCCGCCGGTAGAAATCAGGTCTTCAATGACAACAACCTTAGCGCCCTCGGGCAGCTCGCCCTCTATGAGGTTGCCCATGCCGTGGTCCTTGGCCTTGCTGCGTACGTAGGCGAACGGCAGCCCAAGCTCGTCGGCCACGAGCGCGCCCTGCGCAATGGCACCCGTCGCAACGCCGGCCACAGCCGTAGCTTCGGGGAAGTGCTGGAGCACGGCATGCGCCAGCTCAAGCTTCACAAAGCCGCGCAGGTCGGGGTAAGACAGCGTCTTGCGGTTGTCACAATAAAACGGAGACTTCCATCCCGAAGCCCACGTGAAGGGGTTGTCGGGCTGCAGCTTGATAGCCTTTATCTTCAGCAGTTTTGACGCCAATGCTCTTTTCAGTGTGTCCATATTCCTTTGTTTTTATCGTTTTGTAACACCCATGCGCGCCCCGCGGCTTCCGCCCGGCGCACGTATAATATCGTGCAAAGTTACGGTTTTTGCCGTGTAAAACAAAATAAATCGCCCTATTTTTAACCTGACGGCACAGCCGTCAGCCCCTTCCCGGAAAGCCGGCGATGGCCGTCCGCGTAACGCCTTGGTACTCAACGCGTTGCAAAAGGCCGTCTTTTACACGCCAAAAGGTCGTCTTTTGCACGCCAAAAGGCCACCTTTTGCACGCTAAAAGACGGCCTTTTGCATTCCAATTTGCCGTGTTTTAAATTGAGAATTGAGAATGTGGAATTGATAATTGTGATTACCTTTAAGGCTGTCTGCCAACAAAACAAATCATAATTATCAATTCCACATTCTCAATTCTCAATTTAAGAACAATGCGGTTTGCAGTATTTCCGTTTTCAATCGCCCCTGACAGGCACGTCATCTCTCAATCAACGCCACCGCGTATGCGCTCATGCCCTCCTCTCGTCCGGTAAAACCGAGGCGCTCGGTAGTGGTGGCCTTGATTGAAATCTGGTCTTCGGCAATGCCCATCACACGTGCAAGGCACGCTTTCATGGCCGGCACGTGCGGATTGATTTTAGGCCGCTCGGCGCACACCGTGGCGTCGATGTTTCCCACAGTGTAGCCCTCGGTGGCGATAAGTTCTACAGTCTTGCGCAGCAAAATCTTGCTGTCAACGTTCAAAGTGTCAGCCGACGTGTCGGGGAAATGGTAGCCTATGTCGCGCATGTTGGCCGCCCCCAGCAGCGCGTCGCATATCGCATGGATAAGCACATCAGCGTCGCTGTGTCCCAACAGGCCCATCGAGTGCTCTATCTTTATGCCTCCGAGCCACAAGTCGCGCCCCTCGACGAGGCGGTGGACATCGTAACCTAAACCTACACGGGTAACAGATTCACGCCCGACCCACCCCAACCCTCCCGAAGGGAGGGGGCTTGACATGCTTTTGCCGGTGCCGCCGGACAGCTCCAATTGTTGCCGGTCTATGGCATCTCCGATGGCATCGACAACCTCGTCGGTATCATGCAGCACCTCTTCATTGGTGAACCTTAGAACAGTAAAGCCTTGTTCGGCCAGACGGTTAGTGCGCTCCGCATCCTTCTCCGGCTGTTCGCCGTCAAGGTGGTAGCCGCCGTCTATCTCGATGATAAGGCGGTAAGCCAAGCAAACAAAATCGGGAATATAATCGAAAACGGGATGCTGGCGGCGGAAATGAACGCCTAATCGGCCACCTGAAATGTAACGCCAAAGCACCGACTCGGCCTCGGTCGGGTTGCTTCTCATCGTCCTTGCCTTTTCAAGCAAAATCTGATAGGTAGCTGCGTCGTTGGTATAGTAGTTGTATTTCATAATAACACCCGTTTCAACCGAACCTAACACACATTCCAACAAAAGGGACGACCCACCCCAACCCTCCCGAAGGGAGGGAGCTTGGAATGCTTTGTTGATTGTGGTTATATCATTATTTGTTTATTATTTAAATATATGTTGAAATCCAATTATTTCAACTTTAACGCCGTTTCTATATTATACCACACCTTAACCGCAATGAAACACACCCTCTAAAGCACATCAAGCTCCCTCCCTTCGGGAGGGTTGGGGTGGGTTGTTCCTTTGATTGGGGTGAATCACTATCTCCTAAACAAATCCTTTATTCCGTCCATGTCGAACGCAAGGGTGAAGCGCAGGGTCTGGTCCAAGGGGTTGCTCTTTGCCGTAGCCCACACGTATCCGCAGTCAAGCGAGAAGGCGCTCATGCGGAAACCGGCACCGAAGGTGAAGTATTTGCGGTTTCCCTTGTTCTCGGACTCATGGTGATAGCCCGCGCGAAGGCTGAACTTGTCGTTGTAAACATATTCGGCACCGACGCTCCAGCGTATCTCCTGCAACTCTTCCTTGAAGCCTCCGGGCGCGTCGCCGAAGCTCTTGAAGATGCCGCTGATGCTCGATATGTCATAATAATCGCGCTGCACACGCCGGTCATAGTCCTCGCTCGACTCCCCGTCCTCCTGAAGCGGCTTGGTTGGAACAAGCAGCTTGTTGGCGTCGGCGGCAATGGTGAAGCGGTTGTATTCATCGATAGGCACCATGAGCGACGCTCCGAGGCGCATGTTAGCAGGTATGAACTCGCTGTTCTCGCTGCCGTCGAAGTTTATTTTGCTACCTATGTTGCTTATGTTCAGTCCCAAGCCGAGCTGGCATTCGCGCTGGCCTATCATTATGTAGTTCTGATAGTAGCAGGCGATGTCGGCCGCGAAGGCGCTCGCCGCACGTGTCTCTTCGGTGTAGTTGTAAGTAATGTCGGAGTATATCCACCTCACCGCCGCCGCCAATGAAAACTTTTCGCTGAGCATCAGCGAGTAAGCCACGTCGATGGACATCTCGTAAGGGTTGATGGTCATGCCGCCGGCGTCTTCTTCCATCATCACCTCTCCGAGCGAGAAATAACGCAGCGAAGCCGACACGGCGCTGTGGTCGCCTATGCGGTAATAGCCTGCAAGGTATGCCAAGTCCATATCGTTGACAAGCTGGCGGAGCCACGGCGTGTAGTTCAAGGCCACCCCGGCGCGGCTGATGCAGAACGGATACTTGGCCGGATTCCAGTATTGCGAGTTTACGTCGGGGTCGGTCGCCGCACCGACATCGCCCATACCGGCGGCACGCGCGTCAGGCGCTATGGTTTGTGATGTTACCGAATTGTATTCAGGATTGAATATGTCGGTCTTTTCCTGCGCACGTGCTCCGAGTGCGACGGCGGCCAACGCCACCGCAATGAATATCTTAAGGTGCTTCATTGTCATGTCTTTTGATGTTCCAACGGTTGTTTGATTGTTAATTATTGATTGTTAATCGCAAGCACGGAAGTGCAGGCTTATCTTGTCATTATTATAAGTTTCTTCGCCTTCGACACCATTCCGCTGCCGTCGCCGCCTATCTTCACGCGGTAGATGTACACGCCAGTAGAGAGCCGTCCGCCGCCATCGCCGGTCAAATCCCAGTCCACTGTGTACGTGCCTGACGACGCGACACCGCTTTCAGAGTGTTTCCATACGGGACGCCCGCTGATGTCGAACACTTCTATTTCCACGTCGAGATTGTTTCCCGAACGGTCATGCGCGATGACAAATGTGGTGCTCGTCGTAGCCGGATTTGACGTGCAGTCGATGCTCAGGATGCTTGGTGCAAGCCCTTCTACCACGTTAAACGTCAATTCCGTTGTCGTGGAGTTGTTCATTATGTCCCATGCGCGGAAGCGCAGGGTGTGCTGTCCCGGCTCAAGCGCCGGTATGCTGTAATACGTACTGCCGCTCGTGAAGCTGCCGAAGTCGTACTGGAAGTTGTCGTTCAGCACGTATGTCTTCGACATGTCGCCGTCGATTGTCAGCTGCAGGTCGTGTCCTATGCCGCTGCCGGTTGTGTTCAGGCCGTCCTTGTCTGATATTTCGGCAACGAAGTAGGGCGTAGTGTTCACCTTTCCGCCGTTCACAAACGTCGGTGAATTAAGGTAACAGTAGACTGACGGACCTATTCCGTCAGTGCCTTCGGCTGCCGTTCCGCCAACGGTAAAGTCGCCGTTAAGCCCGTTGACGGCCTCTTTCGTCGAGGAATTTACGGCCAGAACGTTGATTAGTCCTGTCTCGTTGCTGTAGTCTATGTCCATAGGCACGGCAAAAGAAAAGGCGAACTCGCCGCTGCGGACACTGTCGCTGCCGTTGAAGAGGGTCGTAGTGCGGTCGTAATACTCGAACGCCGTGCTTGCGCCGTCATCCGAAGTGTTGTTCAAACGGCACACAACCAACTTCTCGGCATCCCTTACCAAGGCGGAGACTACGCCCGTAAACGACGCATCTTTGCCGCCGTCGGCGGTTTCAACATGCCCTGACACCCTGACAACAGAGCCTGCCGAGATTTGCGGAAGCGTGTCTGCCGAAGAGAGTTCAACGCCGTTTATGCTGTCGATTACCGCCCTTTGGAACGGTATGTTGAGGTGCAACGCCGGGTCGCCGAGCAGCGAATACTGCAGTTTGTTGACTGTTGTGTCACGCCGGGATGTAATGAGTTCGTTCTTCGCAAGCCGCTGCGCTTCGCCTATTGTGACGTAACCGTCGTCGCCGGGGGTGAACAACGCACGCAGGTAAGCCCTGTTTATGGCGTTGTTGCGGTCAACGTATACAGTGCGCGTTGTGCCGAAAAAAGCCACGGCTCCGCCGTTTTCATTAAGCACGGCGGTCTCGCCAAGGTTGTCTTCCTGCGCGTCAAAGGGCATGATGTCACACGATGCGGTTATCCAGAGAGGCAGGTTCCTGTTGGAAAACGACGCGAAATCACTAAGGGTTATCACCATTTCATGCGACAGTCCGGTAGGTCCGCCGTGCCCGCTGTAGTTCATCACCAGCGCGCCTGCTTCCTGACGTTGCTTTATCAGGCGTGTAACGTCGGGATAAGAGTTTCCTGTCGACGAGGTCTCACGCTTGTAGGCATCCCACATTATGCGCTCAATCTGGAAGGCGGGATTGATGCCTTCCACCGTCTGCGCCATCTCGTCGGCGTCCCTCATGTGCCGGTTCTCGTTGCCGTCGTCGCCCATGAACACCAAGAGGTTTTGCCAGCTGCCGGCATTTTCGTTGCCGACGTAGTTTATGGTCTTGTCCACCATGACCTTGGCTTCAGCCTCGGTGCGCACCGGGAAGCGGCCAACGGCCACGTCGAGCTTGTCGGTCTCCGTAGGACTTCCGCCCTCTCCGTCGTCAAGACAGCAGAAGAAACCGTCGTCAACGTAGCAATACACATGGCTGAAGGAGTTTTCGCTCTCATGGCAAAGCAGCAAGTCGTCGGCAGAAAGGCTTGCACACTCTGAAGTAAGCAGGCGATTGTCCCACACGCAGTCGCCGAACAGCAGCAGGTATTTTGGCATGTCGGCCTCCGTTTCGGCGCGGTCGTACAGCATTTTCAAGTACCGCCGGTAGGCGTTTGCATCGGGAGTTCCGCTTGAAAACTCGTTGTAAAGCTCGTCAGCAGGCACTATAGTCACCCTAAGGCCGTCCTGCTGCTCATGGTGTTCCTTAAGCCTTTGCGCCTGCGCGGTGAGTTTCTGCGACGTAGGCACAATGATTATCATGTCCGCCTGTGGGTCGGCGTGATGGTCTTGGTTGGTTATGTTGTAGACGTATTCAGGCGTGGGGAACGACGCTGTGGCAAGACTTGGCACGCTGCGCGGCGTCTCGAAACGCGCCGAAATGTAGTCAAGGCGCACCGGGCCGCCTGAAGTCGTCGTTATGGTGACGGTATCCGTGAGCGTGGAAGACGTCACGCTGAACACCCGTTCGTAGCTTTTCGCGTCGTCGTATTCAGAGAAGCTGCCAAGCGAGAACGTGCCTGTCACACTGCCGTTGATGCTGATTAGCCCCGACGTAGCCTGCCCGGCGGTAACGCATACGTCTATCCAATGCGTGCCGGCCTGCGCCGCCTCGCGCGTTATGAGATAATCTCTCGAACGGCCCGCGCTTATCGGGTCGTTCTCGAACAGGTTGCGTCCGCCCTGATACCAGGCGTAGTTGTCAACCTCATGGATGCTGTGATAATAATAAGGATGCTCCCGGAAGGAGTCTATGAAGGCCGCGCTGTCAACCGTAAGCGGCTCGCCGTCGCTTTCGGTCAGGAAGTAATAGCCGTAGTCTGAATAAGGATTGCGCGTGCGCCGGTCTGTCGTAGCACTGTCCCATGTCACCGGTCCCTCGGCGTGAAACAGCCTGCGGCCGCCAACAGTACACGTAGGGACTTCCTTCAGGTCGTCATGTTCTATAAGGTAGTCCTCGTCAAGAACCTCGTCCTGCAACGCTCCGCCGTATCCGTACACCTTGACACGGCTCAAATCGGTAAACCCTGCGCGGCGCACCAACGTCTGCGTGATTTCATAAACGCCGGTCTCGGGCACGCGGATTTTCGCCCAACGCCCCTCGCGCAGCACCGAGTGGGCGGCATACCTGTCACCGCGCGACGCGGCTGTGGCCATCCTCGCGGCCACCTTTGCACGCGACTGGGGGCTTGACTTCACGTCAATCATGAAGCTGACAAGCTTCATGTACTTGCCGCCGCGCATCACCAACGGGACGAACGACACCTCCAAGCGGCCCCGGCGGCGCTCGACAACAACATTTGCCTCGACCTCCGGCAGTTCCGGCAGCGGTCCGCCGCTTATCCGCTCATACCGCGCCACGTCGGCCTCGCCCATCTCAATGAACTCGGGATATTCTATTGTGGCGGTATATACGGAGTCTTCCCACGCCCCGTCGAGCTGCACAGAGCACGAGAAAAACGGCAACACGCTGTCAATCCTCACCTCTTCCGCGGTGAGGTTGAAGAAGCGTTGCGCCCTTACCGACGCCCCGGCAGCACTGACAACAAACAGCACTGACAACAAAAAAAGGACTTTCTTATATGTCATCTTACGTTGAAATCCAGCACCTTACGGTCTTCAATCCAGCCCGTAATATGGTCGCCCACGCTTACGGGGCCTACGCCCTGCGGCGTGCCTGTATAAAGTATGTCGCCCGTCTTCAGTGTAAACCAGCGGCTGATGTAGGCTATCAGCTCGTCAACCTTGAACAGCATGTCGGCCGAGCAACCCTCCTGTACAGCCGCACCGTTGACATCCAGACGGAAACGCAGCGACTGAATGTCGCGCAGCTTCTCAACGCCGACCCACTCGCCTATCGTCGCCGCCCCGTCGAAACCCTTGCAAAGCTCCCACGGCCTGCCCTCGGAGCGCAGGCGGCGCTGCAACTCGCGCGCCGTGAAGTCAACCCCGACGGTCACCGCATCATAATACCTGTGGGCGAACCTCACGGGAATATTCTTGCCCAGGCGGCATATACGCACCACTAGCTCGCCCTCGTAGTCGATGCGGCCGAGGTCGTCAGGCGGGAAAAACGGCTTCCCGTCTTTCAACAACGAAGAGTCGGCCTTGGTGAAAATCACAGGCTCTTCCGGTTTATATAACGTTCCGTCAAGCTCTTTATTGTGCTGGATGTAATTCATCCCCACTGCAAAAATCTTCATGTTACACAAATTTTATCGTCACAAGAATCAGCCGGACAAAGGTACGTAAAAATCCCGAAAGAGCAAAATCAGCCTTTCACGGCTCTGCAAAAGGCCGTCTTTTACCGTCCAAAAGGCCACCTTTCAGCGTGCAAAAGGCCATGTTTTACGAGGTGAAAGACGGCCTTTTGCAAGGCCGCTGATTATCAACGGGTTACAAACGGACATGAAACAGCAGTACAGCCAGCCGTACAACCGCCGTCAAGAGGAATGTGCCGCAACACCAAACGGCACGGAAACGCCTGCGTGCAAAGGGTCGGAAAATGAAAATAAAAGCTGGTTTCACACCCTTTTGTTTTGCATTTCTCCCGGCTTGCACTATCTTTGCATACAATATATCATTATGTTCAAGAAGCGTTAATGGACGAGTTTCTTACTATCTCGACAAACATTGACATGATAATCCTTTCATACAAGGACATCGTGCACATTATGTCTGACGGCAATTATTCCACCATCACCATCAACGGTGGCGACAAATTTACTGTCAGCAGGCAGTTGGGGTATATGGAAAAGGCGATCGGCGGCCAGCTTACCGTCCACCGGCGCAACTTCGTCAGGATAGGCAAAAGCCTGATAGTAAACGTGATGTACATCACATATGTGAACGTTCCGAAGCAGACAATCGTGATGTATGACACAAACAAGAACAAATATTCGCTTACCGCTTCACACGAAGCTGTAAGGCAACTGAAAACATTATTGGAAAAGGAATACGGCAATGGGAACAGGTGACGACATCCGGGATGACGAAATAAGGGTCATTGGCGAAGGCAATAGCAACGCCGGTAAAGCGGCAAGGGGCAAGAAAACCGTTATCGTCGCGGCAATTATCGCCGTCATGGCGGCAATATGCGTATGGGCTTTCATGCGCAACGGACACGACGGCGCGGCTGTGGACGCACCGGAAGAAGTGCTGGATGACACGGCCGAAAACACGCCGGCTTACACCGAAGTGAGGGACACAGCCGTGGCAGGCATACCCCTAAAGATGTTCATCCCTCATGGGGCGAAGCCCGAAGTGGCCGTAGGCAACATCGACAAGGCCGACAGCAGCATCGTGCTCGGAGCTATGGCAGCCGACATCGGACTTGACAACGGCCGGTGGATTGTGGCCGGCGGCTTCATCAGCAAAGGCAGGCTTGTGTCCCACTCCAAGTCGAAGACAGGCTTCTGCGCCATCATTGGCGGCGCAATGACCATAGGCAACGCCGTCAATACGGAACTTTTCGAGAAGTGCATAGAGGCAGGCGGCGACTTCTTCCGCCAGTATGCGCTCGTTGACAGCGGCAAACCGGTAAGCCGCGACATACAAGGCAAGGCGCGGCGACGTGCCCTCTGCTCGTTCGGCGGTACGGTGGCAATCGTTGAAACGGAAACATCGGAGACACTGGACGACTTTGCCAACGTCCTCGCATCCATCGGAGCAAATGAAGGAATAACCCTCGTCGGCAGCGGTTCCGCGCCAAGATGGGCCGTCGACAATGCCGGACGGCGTTACGAAATAGGCGACATGGAAAGCCGGCAACCCGACGTTGCCAACTACATTGTTTGGCGGAAGAAGTAACACTACAACCCATTTCATACACCAAGCGGCGCATTTCATACAACGCGCCGCTTTTTTCTTTGCCACGGCAAATGTCTTCGTTAACTTTGCTTCGCCAAACAACGCAGACATGAGACAGCTCAAAACATTAATCATTATTATCGTTTCAACCTTTTTAGCATCCGTTGCCGTATGCTGCGGAGGCTCCAGCAACAGTGCATCCGGCAAAAAGACGGAACGCCCGAGGTTCAGGGGCGTATACTATTGGAAAACCGTTTACAACCCTTCCGCTTACGAACTCGGCTTTATCCGCCGCCACGATGTGACGCGGATGTACATCAGGTTCTTCGACGTTGTAAACGGTTACGACAACAATACGCTTTCACCCATAGGTGTGCCGTCGGCCACCGTCGTGTTCAAACAAATCCCGGACACGGCAATTGAAGTTGTACCTGTGGTGTACATCACGAGAGAAGCCATCGACGCAATGGCCTGCCAAAACGACGACAACGCCTCTGTCTACGCAGGAAAGATAATCAAACGCATATACGACATTTGCAAGGCAAACAACATTTCCGGGCTTAAAGAAGTGCAGCTTGACTGCGACTACGCCGCACGCCAGCAGGAAGCGTTCTACAAATTGTGCTATGCTACCGGACTAAAGCTGCACATGCAAGACATAAAACTTAGCGTAACGGTGCGTCTGCACAACCTAAGACAGGAGCCACCGCCTGCCGACTGCGGCGTACTAATGGTCTACAACACAGCAAGTGTGCGTAATCCCAACACGCGTAACTCCATCATCGACCCTGCCGACGTAAACAGTTTTCTACGCAAAAAACCACGCTATGCCCTACCGCTTGACGTAGCTTACCCGACGTTCAGTTGGAGCGTGATAGCCGACAGCGGACGGATGAAGCTGTCGCAGCGCACCAACTGGAACGACACAACACTCTATCTGCGTACAGGCGACAACACTTATACCGTAAAAAGCAGACATTTCATGGACGGAACGGAACTGTCTGAGGGTGCGGAAATAAGGGTTGAACGCTCTGACTTCGCGTCTGTCATGGCGGCGAAACGCATCGTCGACAATGCCTTCCGTCAAGACACATCGCGCAATGTGCTGCTTTACCACCTCGATTCGCTTAACCTTTCAAAATTCACAGACAATGAAATACAGGATATTTACGGTTCTCGTTAGCCTCGCGGCATGGTGTCTGAAAGTGCAGGCGTGCTCGCCTCCCGACCGTGCACCTAACGACGTGCGCATCTTCCGCGTGCTTGACGACGAGCTTTACTTCGCCAACTGCGGCGACAAAGGCGTACTGCCGTCCATCAACAGCTATTCTGCATGGCGCAAAAAGGCTGACAGGGAAGCAAACATAAGGCTTTGGCAGCAGCAGACTTCACGGCAAATCAGCCTCAACGACATAGAAGACGCCGTCTATCGCTTCAGTTCCGAGCAGATAGCTTACGCCATGGCAAACCCTGACGACGCGCTGCGCAGTAACAGTTTCACGGCATGGGTGGCGCGGAACGGACGCAACGACATAGCCGAACTGCTGCTTGCGGCCAAGCAATGCGAGGCGTTTGCCAAAGAAACAGCCGACCCGTGGTATTATTTCTGGCCGGGCGACGACCCACAAACCGGCATGAGCAGGCTGGCCGACAAGTGCATGAAAGCCGTCAACGGGCCTATGGCGGCACGGTATGCACTGCAAGCCATGCGCGCACTTGTGGCTTCAATGAGGTATGAAGAATGCCTGAATCTGTGGGAAAAGGTGAAAGGCCGTATGCCCGACGACGTTATCCGCGACATGGCCGAGCTTAAAATGGCGGCGGCACTGCTGCGCACTGGCCGGCGCGAAGAAGCCGTTGCAGTGTACCGCAGGCACGCTGACTTGGAGTCGCTTGCACTTTGCGGAGTGAAGCCCGGTGAACAGGAATACACCGTTGTCACAACCGAAATGCAACGGCATGGCGCCGATGCCGAAAGCATGGGGATAGCGTTACAGGGCTTTCTCAACACACTTACATACGATGCGGCGAAAAACAAGAGCGACGAAAGCGGCATGGAGGCCGTAGCACAGCGGTTTATGTCCGACTGCAACGCGCCAAACCGTCGTCTGTGGACATACACGGCGGCAGCCTTGGCGGCTTATAGAGGCGACTACCACAGCTGTGCCAAGCTGGCCGGGAGAGGCATGGCGATGGGCGGTAACGACTTTCTTGCCAAGTCGTTCCGCGTACTCCGCATGTACGCAAGAGCCAAGGCAGCAGACTACGGAGCGCGGTATGAAAACCAGCTGTATACCGACCTTGCATGGTTAGACCGCCAAATAATAGCCCGGGCAGGACAAAAGGACGTGCGCACAAGGCTCAAGTTCAGCAACGGATACAAATGGGAACAAAGCACAACCTACTTCAACGATGCCATGAGGCGCATACTTCTCGACGTTGTTGTGCCCAAAGCATTGCAGGCTGGACAAGCGACACGCGCCCTGCAATTGGCCAACATTGCGGAATACAGGCTGGTCCTGCTGGCCGGCGTAGGGAAAGGTAAAACATTTTTATACGTATATGACGGGTTTGAACGCGACTATGGGAACGACGTTGACTACTCAAGCCGCCTGTTCCGCCTTGCCAACAACCTGACGGCAAGCCAAGTGGAACGCTACGTCCGGGAACTGTCGGCACCGCAGACAGCCTTTGACCGCTTTCTCACCGCACGCTCATTTACCGATAAAAACTTCTGGAATGACCTGCTCGGCACGCTCTTTATGCGCGAGAGGCGGTATGCCAAAGCCGCACGTTGTCTTGCCAAAGTAAGCCCGGAGTTCGAGAAATCGCTAAACACCTATTATTATATGAAATACGACCCTTTCAGCAATGCCCCCTGCCTGATGGACAAATGGTTGTTGGAGCGCGGCTACAAGCTCGGCTTCGCACGGCGCATGGCCGGTTTGCAGCGCACCTTGCTAACCTCGAAAGACCCAAACACACGCGCCCAAGCGATGATAAACTACGCCATAGGGCTGCGCAACTCGTTCACGGATACCTGCTGGCCGTTGACACGATACAAAGAGTCATGCCGTTATTACAGCAGCTACGATTACGAAGAATGGGCTTACAACCCGTACAAACGGCCGTACAACGACGACAGTAAGGCCACGTACAAGTTCATAAATAATGCACGCGAGGACTACAAACGGCTGACAGAAAAGGCGCTAAAGACGTTCACCGACAAGGAGAAAGCCGCCTGGCAGATGGTGCGCCTCAACCGGCGTGCCTCCTTAATGGACACATATCCCGACACAAAAGCCGCCGCATTCGTCCGCGCACACTGCGATGAATGGAACGACTACATATAAAACCACGGCAGACTCTCAACCACACAAAACACCTGAAATGCATTCAAGCAGCAAGAGGTGGCCTTTTACCGTCCAAAAGGCCACCTTTCAGCGTGCAAAAGGCCATGTTTTACGAGGCGAAAGACGGCCTTTTGCAAGTCGTTGAATATCAGAATGTTGCGCAAATGGCGGCCGGCCGTGCGGAATTTCACGGTTTTCCGTTATTGCAAGGATTGCGGATTTCATTATTTTTGCCATAAAACTACACCGCAGCAGAAGCATCGCATACTTTTAAAATCTCATAGAGAATAATACCATGAAAGAATTTCTGATGTCCACCACCCTGCCTTTCTGGCTCGTGTTCATAATCGTAGCCGCGGCTTTCGCCGTTACCCTGCTCTACATGAAGGGAGAAACCAAGTCGCGCACGCTGCTTTTGGCCGCCGCCGGATGCATGCTTGCGGCCACCGTCTTTGAGATTGTAATCTACGCTGTGCTGGGCGGAAACAGCCTGTGGTGGTGCACATCCGACAAGTATGGCTTCTTCTCGAAGCTGCTGCGGCTTGTGCCCTTCGCCCTGTTCGTGGCGTTCCAAATCCTGCAAGTCTACTTTTTCAAAGGCGCGGTGGAAGAACATATCGGCAAGGAACTGTCGATGAAGTCTACGTTCATCTGTCTTTTGCTGACGTTCCCGGTGGCGTTGGTCGTGGCGATAGTGTTCGGCGTGACAGGTTTTACAGGCACGGCGGCCAATGTTGTGATGCACATCATCTTCTGGGGGCTTGTACTTGGCGGCATCGGATGGGCTTTGATGCGCAACGTGCACTCGGCAGGTTGGCGGCAGGGAGCGGTGTTTACGGCCTTCTCCGTAGTGTGCGTAGTGGCCGTGTGCATAGCAGTTTTCCTGTTCCTGGTAGCACTGTTCGAACTGTTTTTGCAGCTGCTGATGGTGGCTGCGGTAATAGTCGGCGGCATATACGCTTTCGGCATAACGTCGAAAGAAGCGTCGAAGCAGCCGCCGCAACAGGTTTTCTACGACGACAGCGGCGGCTTGCATTACACCACCGGGGCGCGCGACGAGGCCAACAGGAAGATTGCCGAGCGCAAGGCCGAAAACCAATGACCTTATATATTATTGTATAACTAAAACCAATTTGTGATTATGAAAAGAATGATTAGGACGATTTGCGTAGTGGCGATAGCACTCTTCGCAATACCACAACAGGCCGACGCGCAGTTTTTCAAGAAGCTGAAGAAAGCCGCGGAGAACGTTGTCAAGGAGACGATAACGGGCGAAACGGCGACCGAGAGCAACAGTACGGCCACCACGAAAGCCCCAGCGATGAACTTCGTTACGGGAACATCGGGCGTAAGCGTAGGCAATCCGGCCTCAAAACACTTCGATGTCGAGTTCGTAGAGGCCATCGGCAATGCCGCAAGCAACACCGTGACAATAACGCTGAAGGCCACATCGAAAGACCTGAACTACAACGACGTGACCATGGGCAAATGGAACGTGAAAGCTTATGACGGCGACGGCAACGAATACGAATGCAGCGGCTTCTCAGACAAAAAGAACATGCCTGCAGGCATCCCGGTGAAGTTTGAACTTGCAAAAATCGCCAAGGTGCCGGCTACAGTAACCATGTTTTCACTTGTTTACGTTGACTACATCGTAGACATAAACGGCATCCGTTCATACGACAACGACCTGTCTACATTCATACAGCTGAAGAATGTGCCCATAACATGGCAGTGATTTTATAGAGACAAGCAAACGAGTGACAAGCAGACAATGGGAAAACACATTGACGCTTGTCACTTTTTCATGCAAATCCCTTGTCTGCTTGTCACTCGTCCACTTGTCTGCTAATAAAGCAACAGCAGCCCTGCCGCCCCTGCATAGCATATCATGCGGATGGGGTTTATCTTGAAATACTTTGTACCAACGAACGACGCGACGAAAAGGAAGCAGCTAATCCAGAACTGCCAGGGGTTTACGCCGGGCGCAGAGAAGTTCTCCGGCGTCATCAATAGCAGCGTGGCGGCGGCCAAGAGGCCGACAACCGCCGGCCGGAGACCGATGAACACGCTCTGGACGGTCTGCGTCTGCATGTACTTCATTAGCATCTTCACTATCAGAACCATCAGTATGAACGACGGAAGGACAAGCGCGACCGTGGCCGTAAGGCTGCCAAGGACGGACATTCCGTATCCGAACCCGGCGTTGTGAACGGCGGTATAGCCACAGTAAGTGGCCGAATTGATACCTATCGGGCCGGGAGTCATCTGGCTGATTGCCACAATGTCGGTGAACTCCGACGTGGTAAGCCACCCGTGGTTGTGCACAACCT